>ERZ773142.14-NODE-14-length-263721-cov-53.6815_pt1 | contig 263721 bp, 291 predicted proteins | sample MGYA00580853_ERZ773142 | MGnify/ENA primary metagenome ERZ773142 (study PRJEB29015, sample SAMEA2737862) | human gut metagenome | biome: human gut; feature: human-associated habitat; material: faeces | place: China | collected 2012 ...
ACATACCGTTAAAGCCCCTATTTTCAAGGCATAAGGGGATAGGGGTACAGTTTACAGATGAACCGACCGGAAATTTGGATTCTGTTACAAGTATGGAAGTCGTAGGATTACTAAAATCCTGTGCCGTCAGATTCCATCAGACGATATTGATCGTGACGCATCAAGAGGAAGTAGCGCAGATGGCAGACAGAGTAATACGCATGTCTGATGGGAAAATCTATACAAGAGATTGTAACGATTGTTAGGAGGTATCACTATGTTTCATAAGAACATTCCAAATAACAATGAAGATATAATCCGATTTCTGGCTAAAAATTTTGCGGGCACAAAAAAGGTGAGAAATACGATTTTATTTTGCTCAGTAGTAATCGGTATTGTTGCTATAACCATGGTCTTCGGAATCTCCTGTGGAAAAATACAAGCAGAAGAAATAAGATTAACCCGAGAAAATGGAATTGCTTCTTCGGGCAGAATAGAAGATGGAACAGAAGAACAATATGCAAAATTAAAACAACTGGATTATATAAAACGGGTTGGAAAAAGTATTTTTGTAGGTGAAGCTACAGACATTTCAGATGATAATGCAAAAACGATATGTGATGTAGTATGGGCTAACTCAGAAAGCTGGAACAATTTTTTGAAGCCTGCATATACCAATATAATTGGAAATTACCCACAGAAAAAGGATGAAATTCTATTATCTGAGAGGGCATTGAAAAAACTTGGTATTTCTGAACCAGAACAGGGAATGGAAATAAACTTAGATGTATACAAAGGTCTGTTCGAACATTCGAAAGAAAAATTCAAACTATGTGGATGGTATACTGACTCTGGAAATAAATTAGCAATCGGATATATTTCACATGACAAAATTAATGAGTTAAACCTGGAAAAGGGTCCCTATACTTTACTTTTCAGTCAGAGCAATCATTTAAGCAGAAGCAAAACAGAAGAAAAATTATATCAGGCATTGCCGATGAAGAGTGCAGATCAGAAGATATACGTTTCTGATACAGCACAATATACTGCCGTTTCTAAATTCGCAGGTGGATATGAGATGGTGATATTAGGAACGCTAGGTATTTTGTGTGGAATATATTTCCTTGTGCGTAATGTTCTTTGGATATCCATGAGTGAAGATATTCAAAATCTCGGATTACTCCACACGATTGGAGCCACAGAAAGACAGATCACAAAAATATACCGGAAACAAATGCGGTTACTCATGTTAAAAGGTTCTGTCTTAGGGAGTTTGATTTCTGTATTGATTTTGGTCTTATTGATACCGGAAATATTAGGGTTTCATTTTTATCAGGAAATGGGAGGAAATATGATACTTTCCTTTTTCAGACCATGGATTCTTTTTCTTTCTGTTATATTTGTAAATGGAATTTTGTGGATGGCATCAGAAGGCGTTATTAGAAAAATAACGAAGCTGTCTTGTATCGAGAGTGCCACTTATGATGGAAATATGGGTGACAAAAAAATAAAACATCCTGGAAAACTGGTGTTGAAACGCTCTGAGACAGGAGAAATGTTTTATATTGCATGGGGAAATATAAAACGTCATAAAGCACGATTTATCATTACAAGTATTTCTATCTTTTTAGGAGTCCTGTCTTTTATTCTAATGAATGTACTTACAAATGGATGCGATTATAAGCATCTTCTTGAGAAACGCCCTGATTTTTTGCTGGCAGGAGAGTTTAGCGAATTCGGGAAAAGCCAGGGATGTGGGGAAGAATATAAAACTAGAGAAATCGATGTTGATCCTTTACTGACACAGGGCGACGGTGTGGAACTGTTGTATGACAATGATTATGATGAATTTTCACCAATTTCTCAAGAGTTAGAGAAAAAACTACACAAGATAGATGGTATTGATTGGGAGAAGTCCAATCTGATTGAAGGAGCCTATGTAGATACGGTTATATCTAAGAAAGGCATTCGTCCCTATGACGAGGGGCTTTCGAATCTTACAAGTGAGAATATGGTGGAAGGATTTAGCTGGGATACTGTACAAGTTATAGATGAAAATCAAATCTTGTCACTTAAGAAATACGTGCAGGATAATCAACTCAATATTGATATGGAATCTTTGGAAGAGGGAAATGGCGTGCTGATCATACATGATCATATGCTGACTCCGGAACAGCAAAAACTTGCAAATGAAGCAATTGGTGAACCGGTATTTTTTAAAACGCTGCTTTCAAAAGAAGATGCAATTCGTAGAAAAGAACAAAATAATTCTGATAGTAAAGAGAAACAACAGGAAGACGATTTCCTAGAAAAGGAATCCGAAACATTTACTTTATGCGGTTATTTAGACAGGCAAAGTGATAATTTCCCGGAAATACATCAATCCTGGCATGGAGAAGGCAGTTTATATTATTTTATCAGTGAGAAAGGTTTTCAAAAGATACCGACTGAGAAAAAGATATTAACAATGGAATTAACTGCTGATCCGAAAAAAGAACCTTATGTGAAAACACAGATCAACGAGCTGATATCCGAGGAAAATAAGAAACGATCCGAAATGACAGAAGTATCAATGGATGAAGGAACCGGCGAAGCAGGAGTTTTTGTTATCTGTAAATCAGATCTGATGCAGCAAAAAGAAACATATATGAGAGGAAATCGAATTCTCTTAGGTGCTGTAAGTATCATATTATTCATTGCGGGATTGACTAATTATTGTAATGTTGTATTTACCGGGATGTACACTCGGAGAAAAGAATTTGATATTATGAAAAGCATTGGGATGACCGATAAGCAAATGAAATTAATGCTTTTTGGAGAAGGCAGTTATTATTTTATGTGTGTGATGGGATTGTTGTTTACTGTAGGAATGGTCACTTTGGTTGGAGTAAAGATTTATATGGAAAATAAATTGTCATATTTTACATTTCATTGGCCGATTCTTAGTACTGTAGGTGTAATGTTTTCTTTAGTGCTTATTAATGTTGTGGTTACACATTTCATATGTAAGAAGACCTGAAAGGGAAAAGCCTAAGTGGGAAGATACCATCACAAACCGAATGATGCACTGGGCATATACACCGGAATAGAAAGAAGCAGTAGGATATCGCATAGGCACAGTGGATATGATATACTGTGTCTATGCGATATAAAAGAAAAGTACAAATGTGAATTTATGGAGAGATTATGATGAAAAAATCATTATTCTATTCTGCAATAACGCTTGCAGTAACTCTTGTTATTGGAAAAAGAAATGCATAGATAATGGTGTTGTACAGCAATTATATTTGCGTTACAATTAAAGAGATTGGAGGTGAAATCGTGAAAACTCATAAATATTGGGCAGTAGGTGCATTAGCATGTATGGTTGCTACATTTTATACCGGCTTCAGAGGAAAGATGAAGGAACATAAGATTTTTGCGATTGGAGCAATGGGATGTATGTTATTTTCTGTACTCTCTGGGTATAAGATGATTTCGGGCAAAGGTGCAGTTAAGAAAAGTGAAGAAGTAGAAAAGAATTAGAATATTTATGCAATTTGGTAACTTATATGAGGTGGATTGTAAGGTGGTTTTATGACAGTAATTACATTTGATGATAATTTAATAACAGGCAATAAGACAATAGACGAGCAGCATAAGGAACTGATTGATCGTATTCAGCAGTTTGTGAGTGCATGTGAATCAGAAGATGCAAGAGTAAAGGCAATTAAAATGCTTGATTATCTTGATGAATATACGGAATTTCATTTCAAAGAAGAAGAAAAACTGCAGAAAGATGTAGGTTACCCAGGCTTGGAGGAACATATAAAGAAGCATGAGGAGTTCAGGCATACTGTTAAGGTACTCTATGATTATCTGGATGAAAATGAGGGACCAGATGAAAAGTTTATGGAACAGGTAAAAATCAATGTTATTGACTGGCTGTTTGGTCATATCAAGACATTTGACAGATCTGTAGCCGAATATATAAATATATATGATAATCCTGACAGATTATAGAACTGTTTGTTATGCAATTATATTTTAATAATGTATGCCCCAGTCAGACAAAATACTTTCTGCAAAGCAGCAGATATGCTTGCAGATAAGTGTGGATGTGATGTAATTGCACGATTTGAGACTGATGGAGATGCTGTAGAAGTTGACAATTTAATAAAGTTACAAAAAAGGTATTCAGATGAGTGTTACGTATCTGAATATCTTTTTTTATAATTGTGCACATAATTAAATATATGCTTGACAGAATAAATAGAATGATATAAAATCCTAGTTAAGAATAAATCCTATTAAGGAGGCTGAAAAAAATTAGAAATACAATTCAAAGAGATATGGTACTTGATGCAGTAAATGAAATGCATCGTCATGTAACAGCAGACCAGATATATACATTTATAAAAGAAAAATATCCATCTATCGGAAGAGGGACTGTATATAGAAATCTTGGCATTCTTGTAGAAGAAGGCAAGGTTAGAAAAGTGGAAGTTCCAGATGGTTCAGACCGCTTTGACTTTACACTCGAAAATCACTACCATGTGGAATGCGTAAAGTGTGGAGAGATATTTGATGTTGATATGGATGTTATATCAGAGCTGGAGAAGAAAATAAAAGACACACATGGAATGAAGTATATAAGCCATGACATTTTTTTTAAGGGCATCTGCCAGGAATGTCAGAAGAAAGAAATGAAAGATGCATAGATTGGAGAATAAAAATGTTAGAAGTAGGAACAAAAGCACCGGATTTTGAATTACCGGATCAGAATGGAGAATTACATAAATTAAGCGAATATCTTGGAAAGAAAGTAATCCTGTATTTTTATCCAAGGGATAATACACCTGGATGTACAAAGCAGGCTTGTGGATTTTCAGATAGATACCCACAGTTTGTTGAGAAAGGTGCGGTTGTACTTGGTGTAAGCAAGGATTCAGTTGCATCACATAAGAAATTTGAGGAAAAACATGGACTGGCATTTACGCTTTTATCAGATACAGAGCGCAAGGTTATTGAATCATATGATGTATGGAAGGAAAAGAAAAACTACGGAAAAGTATCCATGGGTGTGGTCAGAACAACATACCTTATTGATGAACATGGGATAATAGTAAAAGCTAATGATAAAGTAAAAGCAGCTGATGATCCTGAAAAAATGCTGCAGGAATTAAGCTGATGAAGATTATATTATCACCCGCTAAAAAAATGAAAACAGACACTGATAGCATAGGTATATTATCATGTCCGGTATTCATGGAAAAAACAGAAGAGATACTTAGCTGGCTGAAAGGAAGAACCGAAGAAGAACTTCAAAAAATGTGGAAGTGCAATGACAATATTGCGGCACAGAACATAGAGAGAATTAATTCTATGAATCTGTATAAACAACTTACACCTGCTGTTTTAGCTTACGAGGGCATTGCCTATCAGTATATGGCTCCTGTAGTTTTTGAAGATGCTCATTTTGATTATGTGCAGGAACATTTGAGAATAATGTCAGCGTTTTATGGGGTATTAAAACCGATGGATGGTATTACACCATATCGACTCGAAATGCAGGCAAAGGCTTCAATAGGGCATTATAAAAATTTGTATGAGTTCTGGGGTGAGATGCTTTACAGGGAAGTAATGGATGACAGCGGAATTATCATTAATCTGGCTTCAAAGGAATACTCTAAATGTATTGAAAAATATCTGACTCCAGCAGACAGATATATTACTATTACTTTTTGCGAAAAGTCTGGTGATAAGCTTATCACAAAAGGCACATATGCTAAGATGGCTCGTGGTGAAATGGTAAGATATATGGCAGAGAATCATATAGAAAAACCAGATGATATCAGAAGTTTTAACAGACTTGGTTATGTATTCAGAGGCGAAATTTCGTCAGGTAATGAATACATATTTGAAAGAATTGTAGAATAACAAAAGGAAGGGATGATTGCATGAATAAGAAAAAATCAAATTCAAAAAAGGCAGTTATGATAGGCTGCGGATTCGTAGGCTCAGCATCTGTATTTGCGCTTATGCAGAGTGGATTATTCACTGAAATTGCCTTGATAGATGCGGATAAGAATAAGGCAGAGGGAGAGGCTATGGATATCAGTCATGGAATACCATTTGCCAGCCCTATGAAAATATATGCTGGTGATTATGATGATGTGGCAGATGCTGCGATTGTAATTATATCAGCAGGTGCAGGGCAAAAGCCAGGAGAAACAAGACTTGATCTGGTAAATAAGAATGTGGCAATATTTAAGTCCATTATTCCGGAAATTGCCAAAAGAGATTTTGGAGGAATCCTTCTGGTTGTAGCAAATCCTGTGGATATTCTGACACAGGTTGCAATCAAACTGTCAGGACTTCCGGAGGAAAGAGTTATCGGCTCAGGAACAGTTCTTGACAGTGCAAGACTTAGAAGCAAGCTTGGACAGCATTTATCAGTGGATAGCCGAAGCGTGCATGCATTTATAGTAGGAGAGCATGGAGACAGTGAAGTTGTGGCATGGTCATCTGCTAATGTATCCGGTGTTCCGCTTAGTGACATGTGTGAGATGAGAGGACATTATAACCATAAGGAAAATACGAAGGAAATCGCAGATGCTGTCAAAAACAGTGCCTATGAGATTATTAATAAGAAGCATGCGACATATTATGGAATTGCAATGTCAGTAAAACGTATCTGTGAAGTAATTATGCGTGACGAAAAATCAATACTTCCTGTATCGCACATGATACATGGAGTATATGAGATTGATGATGTTGTATTAAGTATGCCTGTCATTGTTGGTGCAGACGGAATTGAATCTGATATACCGATTAATCTTAGCGGAGAAGAAGCATTGAAGCTAAAAGAATCAGCAGACGCATTAAAGAATATAATTGACACATTAGAGCTGTAAATAGAAAGGGTATAGTTATTTAATTCCCATTTTCACCTTGGGGAAATATTACGAGGAAGATGGGAGAATTGATATCTTCCATCACGTTCTATGATGGGAATTGACTCTTGTGGTATGTTACTTTCAGCTATTCATAATGTAAATGGTGAAGAAAAGCTGAATCTTGTAATGTTAGATGATTCAATTCCAGCAGGTGCAAAACTTATACGCAATTCGTGTTAAATTTTCAAGGTACAAATATATTAATTAACGTGTCTTTTGCCCTTTAATCAGGATAGATAAAAAATTTCATCAAGAGCCTGTATTTATGACCTTTATCTTTTGAATATATGTAAGGACATTCTTTGAGCCGGCATAAAAATATTTTTTACAACAATTATTTTCAGTGTGACAGGCGCTGCTGATTTTTTTACAAGAACAATCGTGACAGTGACATTGAAAGCTGTATAATAACATTAACAGAACCCACCACGCCTCTGATTTTTCATGCGCAACCCGGTGGGACTTTCTTATTTATGGGGTGTTTTATGTGACAAGAGATGAAAATGAATATTCACAAAAATAAGATGCTATGGTATAATACAAGGTACTGTATTAGGGGTTCTTATGAGAGGCGCTGAAATATGGGAAAAGATTTAAAAGGTTACAAGAATGAAATCAGTATCGTTTTATACTACAAACCGGATTGCGAACAGGCGAATTGGTAGGATTGAAATCTAAGGATTTATAGGAGGAATATAGAAAGATGAAACTTGGAATCGTTATTCCGAGACCGATTTCATAAATGTCCATATAAGTTGTTAAATGCCTTTAAATGCTGATAGCTAGAGCATTTAGAGGATTTCCGACTTGGATAAAACTCTATATAAATTCATGTAAGTTTTTGGAAAATGGCCCACTTTGTGGCCCACTAACTTTTTGATCGAAGTCCTAATATGGGAAGGAGAAGCGCTCATCTAGGCGCTTCTTTTTTTGACAAGTATTACAAAGAAAAATAGATGATGTTTAGAATACAATATGATTATGCAACTGGAATTTGAAAGGCATAGTATGTTGTATCATCTAATAAATTTTGCTTTTATTTTCGCTCATGATCATGAGCCTTTTTCTGTTCAAAGAGTGTGCTGATAGTGTATTTCTAGTATAGAATTGGAAGAAGGGAACAAAAAAACAGAACGTTGCTGTATTATAATTTGCTTTTGCTTGTCACGGCAACATCTATGTATAGAGTATATGTTTTACAGATTATTGCTGTTGTTGTCTTTTTTTGATAAAATAAATAAAAAAGTTATTCTTGCTAGGAGGAGCAGAAATGGGTCAGTTTGAAAGACTTTTAGCTTATATCAAGGGTATGAGCAGAAATACATCTGAACAGGGAACGTGGTTTGAGAATTTTATGAAACATGTATTTTTGACATCACCAATATATAAAGAAATGTATGAAAATGTATGGACGTGGACAGAGTTTCCATATAATGGAGGGCGTCACGACTATGGCATAGATTTAGTAGCAAAGGCACGCAATATAGATGAATACTATGCGATTCAGTGTAAATTTTATGATGATGAGCATGCTGTATCGAAAAGTGATGTTGATACATTTTTAACAGCATCAGGTAAGCCATTTTATATTAAGGGTACGCCTGTACGATATGCAGGTAGAGTAATTGTATCAACAACAGATAAATGGTCAAGCACAGCAAATGATATTATTGAAGGTCAGATACCTGCTGTCAGTCGTATAAGATTGAAGGATTTAAAAGAAATAGGCATAGATTGGGATAGTGTTTCTGTTGATAATCCTTCATCTATGAAACAATCAAAGAAGAAAGTGGTAAGACCTCACCAAAAGACAGCCATTGTAGATGTTTTAGAAGGTTTCAAAACTGCTGATAGGGGTAAGTTAATAATGGCATGTGGAACTGGTAAGACATATACAGCTTTGAAGATTGTTGAGGAGATTACAAAGGGTGATGGAAATGTATTATTCCTTGTTCCGTCAATTTCTTTGCTTAATCAAACATTACTTGAATGGACGAAAGAGTGTAATTATGACTATCAGGTATATGCAATATGTTCAGACCCAAAGGTAACAAAGTCAAGCAAAGAGACAGTAGATAATTTAGCGGATACGATTGTTCCTGCGACAACAAATGTTGAGAGTTTGGTTGATGGCTATACTAATCTTTGGAACGCATTAGGTAAGAAGAGCATAAGATTCTTCTTTTCTACATATCAGTCAATAGATGTTATATCAAAATTTCAGAAGATAACAGGGTTGGAGTTTGATATTACAATATGCGATGAAGCTCATAGAACAACAGGTGTTACATTAGCAGGTGATGATGAAAGTAGTTTTGTAAAGGTACATGATAATGACATCATACACAGCAAAAAAAGATTGTATATGACTGCAACACCTAGAATATATGGAGATGAAAGCAAGAAGAAAGCAACAGATAACAGTGCTTTGTTATGTTCAATGGATGATGAGGCAGTTTTCGGTAAGGATTTTCATGTTCTAGGATTTGCTGAAGCAGTATCAATGGGGTTGTTGTCAGATTATAAAGTTATTGTGTTGGCAGTAGATGAAGGGTATGTTAGTAAAACTCTTCAAAACTTGCTTACAAATGCTGATAGTGAACTTACTTTGGATGATAGTGTGAAAATTCTGGGATGTTTAAATGGTTTATCCAAAAAGACATTGTTTGAGAGTGAAGAAAATTACTTTGAAAACGATCCATACAAGATGAAAAGAGCTGTTGCATTTTGCAGTGATATAAAGGGTTCAAAGAAGTTTGTTCAGCTTTTTGGAGAAATACAAGACGAGATAAAAATGTATGGTGCAGATGACGATTTGGTATCTGTAGAGTTAAGACATGTTGATGGTACGCAAAATGCACTCTGTCGAAAGGAAAGCATAGACTGGCTAAAAGAAGATACGCAAGAGGGCACATGTAGAATTTTATCAAACGCAAGATGTTTGTCTGAGGGCATAGATGTGCCAGCATTAGACGCAGTTATGTTTTTGAATCCAAGAAACTCTATTGTAGATATAATTCAGTCAGTAGGAAGAGTAATGCGGAAGACGGATGGTAAGAATTATGGATATATTATTTTACCTATTGGCATACCAGCTGGGGTAGAGCCGGAAGAAGCATTAGGAGACAATAAAAAATATAAGATAGTTTGGGATGTCCTTCAGGCTCTCCGGGCTCATGATGACAGGTTTAATAATACTATAAACAAGATAGAGTTAAATAGAAAGAAACCGCAGAACATACAAATAATTGGGGTAACAGGTAGGGGGGAAGATAATTCGGAATCAGATATAAAGCATGAAGAGACATATAGACAGCTTACCATGAAGTTTGATGAATTACAGAAGTGGAAAGATAGCATTTATGCAAAGATTGTAAAAAAATGTGGTTCAAGAAAATACTGGGAAAGTTGGGCTAAAGACATAGCAGATATAGCAAACAGACATATAGCGGAGATCGAATTGCTAATCAAAAAGCCTGACATTGCAGATAAATTTGATGAGTTTCTTAAAGCATTACAAAGTAACCTTAATTCTTCAATAGAAAAAGATGATGCGATAGAGATGCTGGCAGAACATATGATAACAAAGCCAGTGTTTGATGCTTTGTTTGAAAACTATGAATTTATAAAGAGTAATCCGGTATCAATTATTATGCAGGATATGTTGGATATATTAGATGAAAAGGCACTTGATAAAGAGCAAGAGACACTGAATAAGTTTTATCTGAGTGTGCAGGAGAGAGCTAAAGGCATTGATAATTCGGAAGGTAAACAGAAAATAGTTATTGAGTTATATGAACAGTTTTTTAAGAATGCTTTACCAAAACAGGTTGCAAAGCTTGGAATAGTATACACACCAATACAGGTTGTTGATTTTATACTTAGAAGTGTGGAGTATGTATTACAGGAGAGGTTTGGTTTGAGTATAAGTGACAGAGGTGTTCATGTGCTTGACCCATTTACCGGAACAGGAACATTTATTGTTCAGTTGCTTAGAAGTGGAATAATTAAGAAGGAAGATTTGTTATACAAATATTGTAATGAGATACATGCTAATGAGATAGTACTATTAGCATATTATATTGCAGCAGTAAACATTGAGGAGGCATTTCATGATTTAGTAGGTGCGACAGAATATACTCCATTTGAAGGCATAGTTTTGACAGATACTTTTGCGTTATCGGAAAATATTGATGAAGATACAGGAAAGCCATTAAACAGAGACAGCTTTTTATTTCATCAAAATTCAGAAAGGGCAACAAAGCAATTAGAAACAGATATCACAGTTATAGTGGGGAATCCTCCGTATTCAGTAGGGCAGAAGTCAGGCAATGACAATAATCAGAATGTTGCTTATGAACATCTTGATAGTAAACTTGCGAGAACCTATGTTGCAAAGTCAAAAGCGACATTAACTCGAAATGCATATGATACATATATAAAAGCATTTAGATGGGCTACGGATAGAATTGGTGATAATGGTGTTGTAGGTTTTGTGAGCAACGGTGCATATTTGGACAGTGTAGCATTAGATGGGTTTAGGCAGTGTTTGGTAGAAGAATTTAATTCAGTATATGTATTTAATCTTAGAGGAAATCAAAGAACCTCAGGAGAGCTTTCCCGTAAGGAAGGTGGAAAAATATTTGGTTCAGGTTCAAGAACACCAGTAGCGATTACCGTGCTCGTGAAGAAGAAAGGTGTAAAAAAAGATGGATACGTTAGATATTATGATATAGGTGACTATCTTTCAAGAACGGATAAGCTGAATACTATTAGCCATTTTGAAAGCATAAAAAACATACCATGGAAGTATCTTACACCTAATGATAATAATGATTGGTTAAATCAGAGAAATCCTAACTTTATGAATTTTATTGCGCTAGGAGATAAAAAGAAGAGAGAAAAAGTAAGTGTATATTCAGACAATTATTCATCTGGATTATCAACAAATCGAGATGTATGGGTATACAACTATTCTGGCGACAAGGCAAAAGAAAATGCTGAAAGAATGATAAGTTTTTATAATAGTGAAAGGGAGAGATGCCATCAGAGATTTAATGAAAGCGTAATACAGGGTATATGTTTGTCAGATGCAAAGACAAAGGCGACATACATACAAAACATTCGTTCCAACGATAAAAACAAGATTAGTTGGTCCCGAGGTCTGTTTAATAGACTTTGTAAAAATGAAATAATAGATGCTAATGATGATAGTAGATTGGTTATGTACAGACCTTTTTGTAAAAAGAATTTATATTATAATTCATCGATAATAGAAATGCCTTCGAGGTGGAAAAGCATATATCCGGATAAGAAAACAGAAAATCTTGTTATATGTGTATCAGGTGCACCAATAAAGAAAGGCTTTTCAGTATTGATGACAGATTGCATTCAAGACCTAAATTTATTGGAACATTCGCTGTGCATGCCTTTATATATTTATGATAAGGTCAATGATGGTTATGATAATGAATTAACTTTGTTTGATTTCCTAGAAGAAGATATAGAGTATAAGCCAAAATATAAAAAGCGTTATGCAATATCAGATAGTGCTTTGAAAAAGTTCCAAGAGAGATATGGTAGCAGGGTTGATAAGGAGTCTATATTTTATTATATATATGCAGTATTACAGAGTAAAGGCTATGTAAAAGCATATGAGGATAATTTATCTAAAGAAATGCCAAGAATACCAATGTTAGATAAATTTATGGATTATGTAGAGGTAGGTAAAGAATTGGCAGACTTGCATGTAAACTATGAAAGATGTATAGACCCTGTGGAAATAGGACTCATAATAGATGCAGTTAAGCCAGATTACACAGTATCAAAGATGAAGTTTAAGAAACAGGGAAAATCAGTTTGTAGAGATACCATAATATACAATGAATATATAACCATAAGCAATATTCCTGAAAGAGCATATGAGTACGTGATAAATGGTAAATCAGCAATAGAATGGATTGTTGAGAAGTATGCGGTAACAGTAGAAAAGGTTTCAGGTATAGTAGATGACCCCAATATTTATCAAAGTAGTAAATATATATTTGATTTACTAATATCGGTTATAGGGGTAAGCCTTAAGACACAAGATTTAATAGACAGACTTCCGGAATACAAGGAGATATAAAAGCATTATAAGGAGCTGAGTGATGTATACTTCAGCTCCTTTTTTACAAATTCATTCATAGAAAAACAGATATTTTATCATTATGTTACAACCAGAGCAAGATCCACCCGTGTATTACAGTATTGTCATTTTGACAATTTTGTATTACTTACGAGTAGCAGACCTTGATGAGGATTACGTCCCCATACCCACGTGAAAATATAATTGTAGGCAATTACATTTTAGCAGATATGCGAGGATATCTGAGCAAGCGTCACAGACAACAAAATAAGGAAATTTTGATAAGGGGGGCTGTGAAATAAGTCCCTAAAAGAAATAGGACCATTCGTTCATGCGAAAGGTCCTATTTTTGTGGTAAAATTAACTTGCGATGAAAACTTTACACAATAATTATTGTAATTCAAAACAAGGATATTTACCACTGTTTCGTAAGCGCTTAAATCTTGGGTAGCTTTACTGTCTACGTTTTTAAACTCATAATGATAGTAAATAGATTTTTTCTACACTCCCCTTGATAGGAGATAGAAATTTACTACATTTGGAGGTTTCATTATGAGTAATAAACGTGCTCCAGGACGTTCCTTGGATGAATGGATGGAACTGGTAACCGAATGCAGACAAAGTGGCCTGACAGATGCTGCATGGTGTAATGAACACGGGATATCTCCCAGCTGTTTTTACAATGCAGTTACCCGTCTCCGCAAAAAAGCCTGCCAGATACCGGATCCAGTTGGAAAAGCTAGCACTCTTCACCTTACGTCCCATAAACAGGATGTAGTCCAGATCGCTATAGAACCGGAGTCTTCTCCGGCAGGACTGATTCCAGATAATGGAAACAGTCCTATGCACCTTGACAATTCACATACGATTGAAATCGAAGCAGACGGATTGCTTATACGAATGAGTAATGAGATCAAACCGGTACTTCTGAAGATGCTTATGGATACGCTGAAGGAGTCACTATGTTAGCGGATATCTCAAGTGTTGATGCAATCTATATCGTCTGTGGCAGAACCGATATGCGCAAGTCCATTGATGGATTGTGTGCGATCATCCAGGAACAGTTTTCGATGGAGATCGACCATGCACTTTTTCTTTTTTGTGGACGTAAATGTGACCGCATCAAAGCTATTTTAAAAGAACCGGATGGAATCGTTATGATCTACAAAAGACTGACTGCCCAAGGTTCTTACCGGTGGCCCAGAAATAAATCTGAAGTCCGGAATCTTACATGGCGGGAGTTCGACTGGCTGATGTCTGGCCTTGATATTGAGCAGCCAAAAGCGATTAAGTCAACATGAAAAAGATGCACATAAAACTCGCATTTTTTGCTGTATTTTCAGCACTTTCAAGTCTTGGTAAATCCGCTGTTTTGCTGGGAAAAGTCCCTGTTTTCTGGTATAATGGAAATATCAGAAACAGGAGGAAAAAGCAGTGGCAGACAGTTCTAAAGATATCCAGCTCCATGAGCTGAAGGACATGATAAACGATCTCAAAAAGATGATAAAAACACTTCAGGCAACTGTCGATGCTGCCAATAAACGGGAAGAGTCTCTTACCCAGGAACGGGATAACCTGAAAGAAGAGATAGACCTTCTCCGTAAAAAACTGTTTGGCACCTCCAGCGAAAAAAGAACCATCGATATTCCAGGCCAGTTAAACTTTTTCAATGAAGCGGAACTGGAACAGAATCCAGAAGCTGTAAAAGCAGAGGATCTTGAAGCACTTCTTCCGGAAAAAACAGCAAAAAAACGAAAAGCAAGAGCTACAGACGCTGAACGGTTTAAGGGAGTTCCTGTTGAGAAAAAGTATCTGGAACTTTCTGAGGAAGAGAAACTCTGCCCTTCCTGTGGTACTCCACTGAAAGAAATCGGGGAAGAGTTTGTCCGCCGGGAGCTGGTTTTTGTACCGGCAAAACTGAAAGTATATGAATACTATAGTAAGAACTATGAGTGTCCGCAGTGCAAACTTCAGGATATTCCGGTCATTAAAAAAGGAAAAGATGGCAGAGCCCATATGCTTTATGGAATGGCTTCTGCCGGAACAGTTGCCTGGGTAATGTACCAGAAGTTTTGTAATGGTCTTCCATACTACCGTCAGGAAAAGGACTGGAAACAGTATGGCGTAGAGATCACCAGAGCTACTATGGCAAACTGGGTGATCCGGAATTCCGAAGCGTTTTTTCTTCCTATGTACGAATACTTCCACAGGAAACTTCTGGAACGTGGATTCGCGATGGCAGATGAAACGCCACTTCAGGTTCTGCATGAACCGGAACGCCGCGCTCAGACAAAGTCATATATGTGGCTGTTCCGCAGCGGTGAAGACGGAGGAATACCTATTATCCTCTATAAATATTCGGAGACCCGGGCCGGAGACAATGCTGTGGATTTTCTTCACGGCTTCAAGGGTTATCTGATGTGCGATGGCTATAGTGGGTACAATAAAGTTCCAGATGCCAAACGCACAGCTTGCTGGGCACACATCAGAAGATATCTGGCAGATGCCATTCCCAAAGGAAAAGCTTTGGATTATACCCTGCCATCCGTACAGGGAATGCTGTACATTAACCAGCTCTTCCATCTGGAAGATGTGATCAGATCAAAGTATTCTTCCTTCGATGCTATCAAAAAGGCGCGTCTTGAAAAAGAAAAGCCGGTAGTAGAAGGCTTTTTGTCGTGGCTTGATCAGCAGAACCCTACCCGTGGAAGCAGAATGGATAAAGCTGTCACCTACATTCAGAACCGCCGCTCCTATCTGTCCACCTATCTAGAAGATGGCCGCTGCAGTTTTTCTAATAATCTCAGCGAAAATGCGATCCGTCCATTTACAGTAGGCCGTAAAAACTGGTTGTTCTGTGACACACCAAATGGAGCCCAGGCCAGTGCTGTTGTGTACACTATGGTAGAAATGGCAAAAGCCAATGGAGTAAACGTCTATCACTATCTTACTTATCTGCTGGAAAAAGTGCCTAATGATAGGATGAGCGATGATGAATTAGAACTTCTGGCTCCATGGAACGAAACTGTCAAAGCTGAAATCGAACATCGTGTAAACGAATCAAATCAATTATATGTGAACTGTCAAGGTGCTCCGGCTACTGAAAAGTAGTCGGGGATTTTTTCTATCATACCTAAAAATTAAGCGCTTACACTGTTTCTTTCAGATTGTTTGGATCTGCTGGATCCTGTTTTAACATTTGACAGATTGATGGGAGGAATCGATTTAAACAAGTATCTGACGGATATTCCGGAGTACACAACCGGACGACTCAGATATAATCCAGTCAACATGTTAAAAACAGTACTTTTCGGATTTATGACTAGCGGCTACTGCTCTCTGAGAGAACTGGAAGACAACTGCAAAGTTAATATCAGGTTCATGTATCTCATGGATCATCAGACTCCGTCATACAGAACCTTTGGATATTTCATCAATGAAATACTTCAAGATAAGATTGAAAACATTTTTAACGACATCAATCATGCTATCTTTAACGATGAGCATGTAGATCTGCAACATCTCTACATCGACGGCTCCAAGTTTGAAGCGAACGCAAACAAGTATACCTGGGTATGGAAGAAGGCTACCGAAAAGTTCCGTTACAAGCTTTACGAAAAAATCACTGTGGAGATTGAGGAGATTAATGCAGAAATCGCATGGAGCGGGGTGCAGATCACAACAAATCCGGAGTATGTACCGGATTATCTGAATGAAATCGTTGAGTAGCTAGTACTTTTATGGGAACTGGATACAAGTACATTTGTTTACGGAAGTGGAAAGCGAAAATCCAAAGAACAGCGTCATTATGAACACTTGACTACTTTCTGTCAGAAACTTCAAGAATACATACAAAAAATTGAAATCTGTGGTCCTAATCGAAACAGTTACTCTAAAACAGATAACTCAGCTACCTTTATGCGTATCAAAACGGATTACATGGGCAATGATCAGCTTCTGCCAGCATATAATGTACAGATTGGTGTAGCAGATGAATATATTGCAGTTGTTGACGTGAACCATTATCGTTCGGATATGGATTGTTTCGTTCCTTTGATGGAGCACTTCAAACAAACTTATGGATTCTATCCCAAATATCCTGTGGCAGATGCTGGATATGGCTCATACAACAATTATATTTTCTGTGAACAGAACGGAATTGAAAAGTATATGAAATTTCCAATGTTTAAAAAGGAAACTAAGGATCAGAAATATCATGAAGATCCATTTCGTGCAGTTAACTTCAGAATTGATGAGCAAGGTGTCATGAGATGTCCTAACGATAAAGCATTCCATTTTTTATACAGAAAAAATGTGAGGGGAAATCAATACGGACGTAAGGAAGAATTGTATGAATGCGAAGACTGTAGTGGATGTCCATATGCAGAGAAATGTAAGAAGACAGATAAGAATCGAACCGTTCGGATCAATCAGGAATTAACTTCCATGCATCAGGAAGTAATCGAAAACCTAGAAAGTATCCACGGTGCGTTATTACGAATGAACCGTTCGATACAAGCAGAAGGCACTTTCGGAATTATGAAAAACGACCGTTGGTACAAGAGAATTGTCCGAAGAGGTATTCATTCAGTCAAACTGGAAGTTTTACTCGTGGCGATAGGCCACAATCTACATAAATATCAGAAAAAAAAGATGAGAAACAGAACTGCCGCATAGATTCAAAAAAAGAATTTCTATGGGGTAGGGGAAGTGCACTTTCTTTGCGCATGATTTCAGTCATTTATACACAACAGGTACAAAAAGGGAGATGTAAAAAAACTCAATCGAGTTTTTTCACATCCCCTTTTTTGTTTTCAAATATTCAATTAACCGAAAAAATAAAAAAATTTCATCAGGGGGCTGTAAAAATGTCTCTCAGCGTTTCGTTTTATGTAAGGGTATTTTGGACAGGAAAAAATATAAAAATTTTTATCAAGAACCTGTATTTATGCCTTTCATCTTTTGAATATATGTAAGGACATTTTTTAGCCGGCATAAAAATGATTTTTACAACAGTTAGAAACAGAAATGAGGCGAGAAAAGAATGAAATATGAATACATGAAGGAGTCTGAGCAGATGCTTCAGTACTTCCAGTTTCCGAAGTTTTTGCTAAAACTGCGAATTTCTCAAACTGCAAAATTTCTTTATATGATTTTGTATGACCGGGCACGGATATCGAGAAAGAATAGCTGGATAGATAAGTATGGAAATGTTTATCTGATATTTCCGATAGAGGAATTGTCTGTTCAAATCGACAAATGCAAATCTTCTGTAAAAACAGCATTGAAGGAATTGGATGATGTGGGACTATTGGTTCGCAGATCCGGTGGATTTTCAAAACCAAATCATTTATATGTAAAAATTCCATCTGATGAGATAGATTTACAGCCGGTTGACAATAAGGCGGTTGAAAAGATGGCTATAACAGAGTCAGAAAAGCAACCATCATCTAGCCATAAAAATGGCTGCGCAGAAGTTGGAAATGTGGCACCTAGTAAAGTAACTGAGAAATATAAAAGAAATAAATATCATGAAGTAAATTATTACTATGGGGAAGGAGAGAGTTTGTGATGAGAGAAGAAGATACCGTATGTGTAGGAAGTGATGGTTTGCGACACTGCAAAGTCTGTGGAGAAGCGAAAGAAGCATTTTTTCCTGAGGGTGGATTTATGGGGATGAAGAAACATTCCAGGCAATGTGCCTGTGACAGAAAAGCATATGAAGAAGAACAAAAATATTTTAAAGACAAAGAACACCGGGAATTAGTCAGCAGAAATACGAGCATCTGTTTTGACGAGAGCAGAATGGAAGAGTGGACATTTGAAAATGCAGATATGTCAGATGCGGTAATGCATAAGGCCAAAAGCTATGTTGATAACTGGGAGGAAATGAAAAGAAATCATATAGGCTGTTTGTTCTGGGGACCGGTTGGTACTGGGAAAAGTTTTATTGCCGGGTGCATTGCCAATGAACTTCTAAAGCAGGAGGTAACGGTAAAGATGACCAACTTCAATACCATTATCGATGATATATTTCCACTGGCAGACAAAACGGAATATATCAATGCATTGGCTTCGTATCAGCTTTTGATTATTGATGATCTTGGAGTGGAACGAAATTCAGAATATGTGTTAGGAATTATTTTTAGCGTCATAGACCGCAGAATCCGTTCAGGACGACCTTTGATTATAACGACCAATCTTCCGCTGAATGAAATAAAAAGCGAGACTGTGTTGGATAAAAGGCGTATCTATGACCGTATTTTAGAAATGTGTACGCCTATGTATGTTGGAGGCACAAGCAAACGAGAAGTGATTGCAAGTGTGAAAATGGAGAAAGCGAAAACGCTGTTGAATATAAAGAATGATCGTGTGTATTGCGGATAGAAGTGTATGCAACGCACGTTAAACAATAAGGAAAGGATTTATGAGCAAACAATATGTTGCGATATGTGAAAAAGTGGCTCTTACAATTGAAGAGGCAGCAGAATACAGTAATATCGGACAAAACAGAATAAGTAGTCTTTTGAAAGAACCGAGATGTCCGTTTGTGCTTTACGTAGGTACGAAAAAACTTGTAAAGAGAAAAGAATTTGAAAAATTCATTTCGGAAAGTGTGGAAATATAAATGAATGACAGGAGATGAAAATGAATATTCACAAAAATAAGATGCTATGGTATAATACAAGGTACTGTATTAGGGCTTCTTATGAGAGGAGCTGAAATATGGGAAAAGATTTAAAAGGCAAAGAACTTGGCAAGGGAATATCTCAGGAAAGTACGGGATTATACTCAGCCAGATTTGTAGATCGGTTTGGAAAGAGAAAACATAAACGATTCAAAAAGCTGCAAGAATGCAGAGCATGGATTGCTGATGCAACTTATGTGGATGAACATAGTGATATTTCAATGCCATCTGATATGTTGGTCGATCAATGGTTTGATTATTGGATTGGGATAAAAAAGAAAACAGTCCGTTCCAATACTGTTCGCAATTATACGGAGAGATATATTAAAAATATTAAACCGGTAATTGGAAAGATGACACTTTCAGACGTGAAACCACTTCACTGTCAGAAAATATTTTATGATATGGCAGATCAGGAGTATCGTACATCTACAATTTATCAGGCAAGAATTGCATTATATAACATGTTTGAGTATGCAAAAGAAAATGAAGTCTTGTGTAGCAATCCCTGTAAAAAATCTGTGAAAAGTGATATGGGAAAGCCATCTGAGAAGAGGGTTGCTTTAACAAGAGACATACAAAAAACATTTTTACAATATGCAGAAGATCAAAGCTATGAAAATCAGTATCGTTTTATACTACAAACCGGATTGCGAACAGGCGAATTGGTAGGATTGAAATGGAAAGATATCGATTTAAAATCCAAAACAATTCAGATTCGCAGAAGTATGGAATATCGTTACAGTGCAAAGGAGTGGCGTATCGGAGAACCAAAGAGTAAATCAGGTTACCGCACGATACCCTTAACAGAAGAAGCGGTTGCTATACTAAAAAAACAAAAAGAAAAGAATAAGAGGATTTCAGAAATTTCAACAGAATGGGAAGAATTTGTGTTTCTGTGTCGAAAAGGAACGCCTGTCAAGAACAGTACATATGATACAGCGTTGTTTAAAATCTGTGATAAAGCAAAAATTCCAAGATTTTCGATGCATATCTTGAGACATACGTTTGCTACCAGATGTATTGAAGCAGGAATGAAACCGAAAACACTTCAGATGTTACTGGGCCATTCTAATATCGGAATTACGATGAACTTATATGTTCATACTACTGAGGAAGAAAAGAAAAAAGAAATGGACTTGGTGGCAGAAGCGCTTATGGCAATATAATGGCCCACTAAATGGCCCACTTGCAAAAATAAGTATGCTGAAATCCCTTGAAATCAAAGGACTTATAGGAGGAAATATAAAAAATGAAATTAGGAATCGTAGGATTACCGAACGTAGGAAAAAGTACACTGTTTAACTCACTGACAAAGGCCGGTGCAGAATCTGCAAACTATCCATTCTGTACAATTGACCCGAATGTCGGTGTTGTAACAGTTCCGGATAAGAGACTGGATGTGCTTGGAGAGATGTATCATACAAAGAAGATCATTCCAGCAGCAATTGAGTTTGTTGATATTGCAGGACTTGTGAAGGGAGCATCCAAAGGAGAAGGACTTGGAAACCAGTTCCTTGCCAATATCCGTGAGGTTGATGCAATCGTACATGTTGTAAGATGCTTCGAGAATACGAATATTGTGCATGTAGACGGAAGTATTGATCCGCTGCGTGACATTGAGACAATCAACCTTGAGCTGATCTTCTCAGATCTTGAGGTTCTTGAAAGAAGAATCTCCAAGACAGTGAAGCTTTCAAGAAACGATAAGATGGCGGCGAAAGAGCTGGATCTTCAGAACCGTCTGAAAGCGCATCTGGAAGAGAATAAGATGGCGAAGAGCTTTGTGACAGAGGATGAGGATGAGCAGGCATGGCTTGCAGAGTATAATCTTCTGACAGCAAAACCGGTAATCTTTGCGGCAAATGTATCTGAGGATGATCTTGCAGATGATGGTGCGAATAATGAAGGCGTTAAAGCTGTTCGTGAGTATGCAAAAAAAGAAAACTGCGAAGTGTTTGTTGTATGTGCTGAGATTGAAGAGGAAATTTCTCAGTTAGATGATGATGAGAAGGCTATGTTCCTTGAGGATCTTGGATTGGAAGAATCCGGACTTGAGAAGCTGATCAAGGCAAGCTATCATCTTCTTGGACTGATCAGTTATTTGACAGCAGGTGAGCCGGAAGTTCGTGCATGGACAATCAAGAAGGGAACTAAGGCACCACAGGCAGCTGGTAAGATTCATACAGACTTTGAACGTGGATTTATCCGTGCGGAAGTAGTAAGTTATGATGATCTGATGGCATGTGGAACTCATGCGGCAGCGAAAGAAAAAGGATTGGTTCGTTTGGAAGGAAAAGACTATGTCGTTCAGGACGGAGATATCATGCTGTTCAGATTTAATGTTTAACAGATATAGGAAATATGCTTGAAAACCAGTTAGATTCATTGTTTTCTAATTGGAAAAGCAGTAAAAACAGGAATCAGGGACAACTGGATTTGTTCCTGATTTCTGTGGATATGAAAGGAAATAACATAATATGCATTATAATATCAGCTTTCCGAATTTAGGGATTTATCTGGATCATGTAGGAAAAAGCATCAGCATCTTTGGCTTTTCAATTGCTTACTACGGCATGATTATCGGTGCAGCAATTTTGATTGGATTTTTGATTGCCACAGTGGAAGCAAAAAGAACAGGACAGAATCCGGAAGACTATCTGGATATGGGAATTGTCGGAGTAATTGCAGGAATTGCAGGCGCAAGAATCTATTATGTGATTTTCTCCTGGGATTTATATAAAGATAATCTTTTGTCTATCTTTAATCTCAGAGAAGGTGGTCTGGCAATTTATGGTGGCGTGATCGGAGCAGTGATCGCAGTTTTTGTGATGGCTGCTGTTAAGAAAAAATCACCATTTCAGATTTTGGATACAATCGCACTGGCGCTTCTGAATGGTCAGATGCTTGGACGTTGGGGGAATTTCTTTAACAGGGAAGCATTTGGAGAATATACGGATTGTCTGTTTGCGATGAGGCTTCCGGTTGATGCAGTAAGACCGGGAGATATCACAGAACTTATGCGTGAGAATATGCAGAGAATTGATGGAGTCAGTTATATCCAGGTACATCCGACATTTTTGTATGAATCATTATGGTGTGCCGGACTGCTTATTATATTGTTTCTGTATAGGAAACATAAGAAATATGAAGGTGAGCTCTTTCTTATGTACCTGTTTGGTTATGGGGCAGGACGCGTGTGGATCGAGAGACTTAGAACGGATCAGCTTGTTCTTCCGGGAATCGGATTTCCGGTGTCAGAACTTCTGGCAGGTTGTCTGGTGATTATGACAGGAATTATGCTGATCTATTGCAGAAGACATTGCAGAAAAAGAAACGAGAAGAAAAAAGTGGATCAGTACGAGCCGGTGCCAACAAAGATTAAAGGGAAAAAACCACCGAAGTGGGATGACCGGTTGTTTAAGAATAGATAGAATAATAAGAAAAAAGTATAGTGATTCATAAGTCAGAAGAGTTAATGTTCAACAGAAAGTACTCTTCTGGCTTTTTCTATTTCTGCCTGATTTAGTTAATAATCCCCAATAATAGCACTGATAACTATTCTCAAAATCATACTCTGTACACGAAAATATACAAAAGAGGATATTTATAACTCTAGACTTTTGTGACTTTTGGAGATATAATGAAACTACATGTGAATTAATTATACTTAACTCAGTGTAAAACCTATGTAACACCTAAGGAGGAATAAAAATGGCAAGAAAAATGAAGACCATGGACGGTAATCAGGCAGCAGCTCACGTTTCTTATGCATATACAGAAGTAGCAGCTATCTACCCGATTACGCCTTCATCCGTTATGCCGGAGCATATCGATGAGTGGGCTACTGAAGGAAGGGAGAACATTTTCGGACAGACTGTACAGGTTACAGAGATGCAGTCCGAGGCCGGAGCAGCAGGTGCTGTTCACGGATCATTAGCAGCAGGTGCTCTTACAACAACATTTACTGCTTCTCAGGGACTCCTTCTTATGATTCCTAACTTATATAAGGTTGCTGGTGAGCAGCTTCCGGGAGTATTCAACGTATCTGCCCGTGCACTTGCAAGCCACGCACTGTCAATTTTTGGAGATCATTCTGACGTTTATGCATGTCGTCAGACAGGAGCAGCTATGCTCTGTGAATCCAGCGTACAGGAAGTAATGGACCTTACTCCGGTTGCTCATTGTGCAGCACTTGAAGGAAAGATTCCATTCATCAACTTCTTTGATGGATTCAGAACATCACACGAGATTCAGAAAATCGAGACATGGGATTATGAAGATCTGAAAGACATGGTAAGCATGGAAGCAATCGACGAGTTCCGCGCACATGCACTTAACCCGAACCACCCATGCCAGAGAGGTTCAGCTCAGAACCCGGATATCTTCTTCCAGGCTAGAGAGGCTTGTAACCCATTCTATGATGCACTTCCGGGAATCGTTCAGAAGTACATGGATAAGGTTAATGAGAAGATCGGAACAGACTACAAACTGTTCAACTACTATGGAGCAGCAGATGCAGAGCACGTGATCGTAGCTATGGGATCTGTTTGTGACACAATCGAGGAGACAATCGATTACCTGACAGCTGCAGGAGAGAAAGTCGGAGTTGTTAAAGTTCGTCTTTACAGACCATTCAGCGCAGAAGCTCTGATCGATGCTATCCCGGATACAGTTAAGAAGATTTCTGTTCTTGACAGAACAAAAGAGCCAGGAGCACTTGGCGAGCCACTGTACCTGGATGTTGTTGCAGCACTTAAAGGATCTAAGTTCGATGCAGTTCCAGTTTACACAGGACGTTATGGACTTGGTTCTAAAGATACAACACCTGCTCAGATCGTTGCTGTATACCACAACGATGAGAAAGCTAAATTCACAATCGGTATTGAAGATGATGTTACACATCTTTCACTTGATGCTGGTAAGCCACTTGTTACAACACCAGAAGGAACAATCAACTGTAAGTTCTGGGGACTTGGAGCAGATGGTACTGTTGGAGCAAACAAGAACTCCATCAAGATTATTGGTGATAACACAGACATGTATGCACAGGCTTACTTTGATTATGACTCTAAGAAGTCCGGTGGTGTTACAATGTCTCACCTTCGTTTCGGTAAGAAACCGATTAAATCAACATACCTGATCCATCAGGCTAACTTTGTTGCATGTCATAACCCGTCTTATGTTAACAAATACAATATGGTTCAGGAACTTGTTGATGGAGGAACATTCCTTCTGAACTGCCCATGGGATATGGAAGGACTTGAGGAGCATCTTCCAGGACAGGTAAAAGCTTATATCGCTAACCACGGAATTAAATTCTACACAATCGATGGTATCAAGATTGGTAAAGAGATTGGACTTGGCGGACGTATCAATACAGTTCTTCAGTCTGCATTCTTCAAACTTGCAGCTATCATTCCGGAAGAAGAGGCTATTGACCTTATGAAAGCAGCTGCTAAGGCTACTTACGGAAGAAAAGGTGACAAGATCGTTCAGATGAACTACGATGCAATCGATGCTGGTGCAAAACAGGTCGTAGAAGTAGAAGTTCCGGAAAGCTGGAAAGATGCAGCTGATGAAGGACTTGCTACACCACACATCGCAGACGGCGGAAGAACTGATGCAATTGCATTTGCTAAGAATATCCAGGCAAAAGTTAACGCTCAGGAAGGAAATACACTCCCTGTATCTGCATTCAATGATTATGTTGATGGATCTACACCGTCAGGAACATCTGCATATGAGAAACGTGGTATCGCAGTAGATATTCCGGTTTGGAATCCAAATCAGTGTATCCAGTGTAACCGTTGTGCATATGTATGTCCGCACGCAGTTATCCGTCCGGTAGCTCTGACAGAGGAAGAAGTTGCTCAGGCTCCAGAAGGACTTAAGACACTTGATATGATCGGAATGCCGGGAATGAAGTTCACAATGACAGTATCCGCTTACGACTGTACAGGATGTGGATCTTGTGTGAATGTCTGCCCAGGCAAGAAGAATAAAGAGACAGGCGAAGTTGAGAAGGCTCTTACAATGGCTAACATGGAAGCTAATGCAGGAGAGCAGACATTCTTCGACTTTGGTAGAGAGATTCCGGTTAAACCAGAAGTTGTTGCTAAATTCAAAGAGACAACAGTTAAGGGAAGCCAGTTCAAACAGCCACTCCTTGAGTTCTCAGGAGCTTGTGCAGGATGTGGTGAGACACCATACGCTAAGCTGATCACACAGCTGTTTGGTGATAGAATGTATATTGCAAATGCAACAGGATGTTCTTCTATCTGGGGTAACTCTTCACCGTCTACACCTTACACAGTAACACCAGAAGGTAAAGGACCTGCATGGAGCAACTCCCTGTTTGAAGACAACGCTGAGTTTGGATACGGTATGCTGCTTGCACAGAATACAATCAGAGACAGACTGAAAGCAAAAGTTGAGAAGATTGCAGAGAAGACTACAGATGAGGCAGTTAAGGCTGCAGCAGCTGAGTATCTTGAGACATATACAGTAGGCGCTACAAATGGAACAGCTACAGACAAACTTGTTGCAGCTCTTGAAGCACTCGATTGCGATTGCGAAGAGAGAGCAGAAGTTCTGAAGAACAAAGATTTCCTTGCTAAGAAATCCCAGTGGATCTTCGGAGGAGACGGATGGGCTTACGATATCGGATACGGCGGAGTTGACCACGTTCTTGCAAGCAAGAAAGATATCAACATTATGGTATTCGATACAGAGGTTTACTCCAACACAGGTGGACAGTCCTCTAAGGCTACTAAGACTGGTGCTACAGCTCAGTTCGCAGCAGGCGGAAAAGAGACTAAGAAGAAAGACCTTGCAGGAATGGCCATGACATACGGATACGTATACGTAGCTCAGATCGCTATGGGTGCTGACTTCAACCAGACAGTTAAGGCAATCGCTGAGGCTGAGGCTTATCCGGGACCATCACTGATCATCGCTTATGCTCCATGTATCAACCATGGTATCAAGAAGGGTATGAGCAAAGCTCAGACAGAGGAACAGCTGGCAGTAGAGTGTGGATACTGGAATAACTTCCGTTACAACCCGGCTGCAGAGGGAGACAAGTTCTCACTTGACAGCAAGGCTCCGAAGGCAGAAGGATACCAGGACTTCCTGAATGGTGAAGTACGTTACAACGCACTGAAGAGAGCTAACCCGGCTAAGGCTGACAAGCTCTTCGCTCTCAATGAGCAGGAAGCTATGGAGAGATATGATTACCTGAACAAACTGGTAACTGTATACGCTGCAGAAAAAGAAGATAAATAAGGATATTTCATGAGTGAATGAGATATGAAAAGAGGAGATCTCCGTAAGGGGATCTCCTTTTGCGTGAAAAAATGATGGGGTTGACCTGTTTCGCAATTTTTGATTACAGTGGTGCGCGAAGATATTTCTTCGGTGTCATTCCTTTATATTTTTTAAATGTTTTGATAAAGTAGCTTACATCGTTAAATCCACAGCTAAGTCCGATGTCTGCGATTGATTCATTCGAAGTAACGAGCTTGAAACAAGCTTGTTCTATTCTATAGTAATTCAGATAGTCAACAGGAGTTCTGTGGGTCATATCTTTAAAGTAGCGGCAGAAGTATTTTGAATTCATGCCGGCTGCCTGAGCCAGATCTTCCAGTGTGATACAGTCAGCATAATGGTTTTCAATCACTTCAAGAGCTTTCTTTAAATGTTCTATTTTTCGGCTATCCTTTTGACTGATGATTCGAACGTTTTCATACAATTTATTTTCCAAAATATAGCCTAAGAATTCGTACAGAGTACCAATCACCATAAGCTCGTGTCCTTCGGTACGCTTTTTGATATGTTCAAACATCATGGAGGTGATATGCTCTAAATTCTTTACGGGTGCTTTGATGAGGGAAGGGATAGTCAGAGTGTCGCTTCCGATCTTCTTAAGCAGACGTTCGCTGGCATGGTTTACTGCCATGAGCGATTCAAGGTTAAAAACAAGACATTCATAGACACAATCCTTAGGAGTTCCGCCATGAAGAAGCCCTCCTTTTATAAAAATAAGGTCGCCGGCTCCTGCAGTGAATTCATTTTCACCAATTGACATAAGTAATTTACCTTTTAAAACACGAATAAGTTCATATTCGATGTGCCAGTGATAAGACATTTCATACCGCGGATGATTCGGCGTAACATGATAAAATTCAATTGGAAAATCAATGGTTCCGTGATTACGCTCTTCTTTGTAATTGATGTATTTCATGCAATAATCTCCTTTGAAAATCTAAATAGTGTAAATACAAACATAAATATGAAGATATATGATTGTAAATTGTACTTTGTTGTATAAAAGGTGAATATCTTTATATTTTTATTCTAGTATACCACAAGACAAAAAGAAAGGAAAGAACTATAATGATACTTAAAGAAGCGGTTCTGCGAAGGAAGATAAGCAGAGCAAGGCAAACAATTAAGGAGGAATGTAATTATGGCAGAAAGAAGATTAGTAGGATCTTATCCAGTAATTGGTATCAGACCGACAATCGATGGACGTAGAGGAGCTCTTGACGTAAGAGGATCTCTTGAAGAGCAGACAATGAACATGGCAAAATCTGCAGCAAAACTGTTTGAGGAGAACTTAAGATATTCAAATGGTGAGCCGGTTAAAGTTGTTATCGCTGACACAACAATCGGACGTGTAGGTGAGAGCGCTGCTTGTGCTGATAAGTTCAGAAGAGAAGGCGTAGATATCACAGTTACAGTTACACCTTGCTGGTGCTACGGAGCTGAGACAATGGATATGGATCCACAGACAATCAAAGCTGTATGGGGATTCAACGGAACAGAGAGACCAGGAGCTGTATACCTTGCATCTGTACTTGCTACACATGCACAGAAGGGACTTCCGGCATTCGGAATTTACGGACATGACGTTCAGGAAGCTGACGACACAACAATTCCGGAAGACGTTAAAGAGAAACTTCTTAGATTCGGACGTGCAGCTGTTGCAGCAGCATCCATGAGAGGAACATCTTACCTTCAGATCGGATCTGTTACAATGGGTATCGGCGGATCTATCATTGATTCTGATTTCATTGAGTCTTACCTTGGAATGCGTGTAGAGTCTGTTGATGAGGTAGAAATCATCCGTCGTATGTCAGAAGGGATCTATGACAAGGCTGAGTTCGAGAAAGCTCTGAAATGGGCAAAAGAGACTTGCAAGATCGGTTGGGACAAGAACCCAGAAGAGCTTCAGGCTTCTCCAGAGGAGAAAGAAGAGCAGTTCGAGTTCGTTGTTAAGATGGCAGTTATCATCAAAGACCTTATGAACGGAAATAAAAACCTTGACGAGAAATTCTCAGAGGAAGCAATCGGACACAACGCTCTGGCAGCTGGATTCCAGGGACAGAGACAGTGGACAGACTTCTATCCGAACGGAGACTTCGCAGAGGCAGTTCTGAATACATCTTTCGACTGGAACGGAGCTCGTGAGCCATACATCCTTGCTACAGAGAACGACGTTCTCAACGGACTTGGAATGATGTTCATGAAACTTCTTACAGGACGTGCTCAGATCTTCGCTGACGTTCGTACATACTGGAGCCCAGAGGCAGTTAAGAAAGCTACAGGATATGACCTCGAGGGTGTTGCTAAAGAGAACGGTGGATTCCTTCACCTGATCAACTCTGGAGCAGCTTGTCTTGATGCATCTGGTGTTGCTAAAGACGAGAATGGTAACGGAACTATGAAAGAATGGTGGAACGTTACAGAGGAAGACCAGAAAGCAATCATGGATGCTACAGAGTGGTGCATGGCTGACAACGGATACTTCCGTGGAGGCGGATACTCAAGCCGTTACGAGACACGTGCTCAGATGCCAGCTACAATGATCCGTCTTAACCTTGTAAAAGGACTTGGACCGGTTCTTCAGATTGCAGAAGGATGGACACTTGAACTTCCAGAAGAAGTATCTGATAAGCTTTGGAAACGTACAGACTACACATGGCCATGTACATGGTTTGCTCCAAGATGTGATGGTAAAGAGGGAGCATTCAAGACAGCTTATGATGTAATGAACAACTGGGGAGCTAACCACGGTGCTATCTCCTATGGACACATCGGAGCTGACCTGATCACAATGTGTTCAATGCTTCGTATTCCAGTATCTATGCACAACGTACCGGAGAAAGATATCTACCGTCCGGCAGCATGGAATGCATTTGGAATGGATAAAGAAGGCGCTGACTTCAGAGCTTGTAAGAACTACGGACCACTTTACAAATAAGAAGGAGTCCTTTTGTTAGGAAATGTAAAAAGACTGTAAATACAGTTTCGATACAGAGCTAGAACAAAGAATGCGGGGGGTCTGCCTATGCAGGGCCCCCGTTTTAATACCGACTAAAAGAGTATTAAGAAAAGAGGAAGATTATGGAGAAAAAAGTATTAGCATTTGACTTTGGTGCTTCAGGCGGAAGAGCAATGTGCGGAACTTTTGATGGTGACAAGATCAGCATTGAAGAACTTCACCGTTTTTCTAACGATCCGGTTATTTTGAATGGATCAATGTACTGGGATGTACTGAGATTATTTTTTGAGATCAAACAGGGTCTGATCAAAGCAAAGAAATGTGGAAAGATCGAAAGTATCGGTATCGACACATGGGGAGTTGATTTTGGACTGATCGACGAGGAAGGAAGACTTCTTGAGAACCCTGTACATTACCGTGATGCACGTACAGAAGGAATGATCGAAGAAAGTTTCAAACTGATCGATAAAGAGAAATTCTACCAGATCACAGGAAATCAGTTCATGGATCTCAACACAGCATTCCAGCTCCTTTCTCTTGTAAAGACAAGAAAAGAGCTTCTTGAGAAAGCTGACAAGATGATTTTGATGCCAGACCTTTTCAACTACTTCCTTACAGGGGAGAAAAAAGCTGAGTATTCTATCGCTTCTACAACACAGCTTCTTGATGCGAAAAAGGGCGAGTGGTCAGATGAAGTGATCGAAGCACTGGGAATTCCGAAACATATTTTCCCGGAAATCGTACCTACAGGTACAAAGATTGGCACTCTTACAGATGAAATCTGTACAGAGCTTGGTCTGGATAAGATTGATGTTATGGCTGTTGCAGGACATGATACGCAGAGCGCACTTGTATCTGTACCAACATCAGAAGAAGATTTTATCTTCCTGAGTTGTGGAACATGGTCACTGCTTGGAACAGAGCTTGCAGAACCTATTATCAATGAGAAATCTGAGCATTACAACATCACAAATGAAGGTGGATATGGAAGAAAGATTTCCTTCCTTAAGAATATCATTGGATTGTGGTGTATTCAGGAAAGCCGTCGTCAGTGGATCCGTGAAGGAAATGAGTACGGATTTGGCGAGCTTGAGATTATGGCAAAAGAAGCTCCGGCACTTCAGAGTTTTATTGATCCGGATGCACCGGAATTCACACCTGCCGGAGATATTCCGACAAGAATCCGTGAATTCTGCAAGAAGACAGGACAACCTGTTCCGGAAACAGTCGGAGAAGTTGTTCGTTGCATCAACCAGAGTCTTGCAATGAAATATCGTCATGCGATGGAAGAGATTAAAGAGTGTACAGGTAAAGATTATAAGACAGTCTACATGGTAGGCGGTGGAACACAGAGTGCTCTTCTTTGCCAGTTCACAGCAAATGCATGTGGATGCAGAGTAAGTGCAGGTCCGATCGAGGCGACTGTTCTCGGAAATATTGCATTGCAGCTCATGGCTTCCGGAGATATCAAATCTATCGAAGAAGCAAGAGAAATTATCAAACGTTCTCAGGACATCAAGATCTACGAGCCACAGGATAAGGAAGCTTGGGACGAAGCATACGAGAGATTTAAGAAAATTTTAGTATAGTGCTTTGAACTAAGGGGGAATGAGTTGCCAGTCGCACATCGTGTGAACAGTAACATTATGGCTGGCAACGTAATAAAAAAGAATTCTTCAGAAACACTTGACTGTCAATCTGCTGTATGATTTAATGGAATAAGCAGTTGAGTTGGGCAAAATGCATAACGGTTCGCTGATTGGCCTGGGAGGAGAAGATTATGGCTGCTACTATTCGCGATATCAAGAAAAGGACAGGATTGTCCCTTGCAACGATATCGAAGTATTTGAATGGCGGTAATGTATTGCCGGAAAATCGTATCTTGATTGAGGAGGCAATCAACGAACTGCATTATGAAGTGAACGAGCTCGCAAGAGGGCTTGTTACCCACAAGACAAAGACGATTGGAGTTCTGGTCTATGATATACAGTGTCTTTTTGTAGGAAGTATGCTGCATTATTTGGGAATGGAACTTCATAAAAAGGGATATGGAATGTTGATCTGTGATTCCTGCAATGACGAGAAGCTACAGAAAGAAAATTTGCAGTTTCTTCTTAGCAGGAAAGTGGATGGAATATTGGTATTTGCTGTAGGAATGCATGGGAAGTTTCTTCATGCTGCGAAAAAAGCAAATGTTCCGGTTGTTCTGGTTGACAGATCATTCCAGGATGAAGAATATGATTGCGTTGAGGTTGATAACCGGACAGCAATCTATCGTGCAACGAATAAATTAATTGAGAACCATCACAAGAAAATAGCTGTGATTGCCTCTAATATTGAATATACCGGAAGGGAACGTGTGAAAGGATATTCTGATGCGATGAACCAGGCGGGACTGGAGATTCCAAAAGAATACTGCAAGCTGGGAAGGCATTCTTTTGAACATGGGTACAGAGGAATGAAAGAACTTTTGGAGCTTGAAGACCGTCCGACCGGTGTGATCTTAGGAAACTATAACACCATGCTTGGTGGAATTATGGCATTGAACGAATCAGGACTCTCCTGTCCACAAGATGTCTCACTTATTGGAGTGGACAATCTTCCGATGACCCAGGTGCTGCGCCCTAAATTATGGCTGATTGTCCAGCCAATGGAAACGATGTGCGAGAAGGCTGTAGCTATGCTCCTGGAGCGAGTAAATGGAGAGCAAAACGGTATGCCGGTAAAAATTAGTTTCAGTACCTCTGTAAGAGAGGGAGACTCAATACGAGACCTTGGATAGTGCATAAGCAAAATGCACAGAAAAGCGTGGGTTTTGTTGTGAAAATGGATAAAAAAATAGTGAAAACAAACAAAAACGAACCGTTTCGCCCTAAAAACGGTGGGAAATCTTGACAAAATATGGAAACAAAGCTATAATTTATTCATGTATCAAAGGTGTGCGGGGAAATCGAAAACACACTTTGAAAACAAAAAATCTTAAAGCTTTGAAAGCGAACCGTTACGCTGAGGTTAAGAGGAATGGGGGTATCGTAAGAGTTAATCGACAATCCAGTCAACACCAGCAAAGTAAAAGATGGGAGGAAGAAAATTGGAAAAAATTAAACAAAATCCTTTTGTAAAAAAGGTAGGATTTAACAGAATTGTTTTGTGCTGTGTCCTTCTTCTGATGTACGGACTCTTCTGTGCACTGACCGGAGGAAGCTTCGCAGGAATGAACCGAATCATGAGCGCACTCAATTATGCTTATTTCCTTGGATTTTTATCACTGGGTGTTACATTTGTAATTGCTACAGGACAGATCGACTTCTCTATTGGACCGGTTATGTTCTGTTGTGCACTTATCTCAGGTTACACACTGACAACACATGGAATTTCAATGCCGGTTGCATTCCTGATCAGTATCCTTGTAGGATTTGCTTTTGGTCTCTTCAACGGATACCTGGTAGCTTACTGGTCAGTACCTTCATTCATCACTTCAATGGCAAGTATGAATATCGCAAAAGGTCTTGCGTCAGTTTACACAAAGACACAGTCAGTCAGCTGGCCTCAGGCAGCAGATCCGGACAACGGATGGTTCAGAAATCTTGTAAGATATAACGGATTCCCGGTAGGACTTGTTATTCTTCTGGTTGTAGCAGTTATCTGTGCGATTATCCTGAATAAGACAAGAATCGGACGTTACATCCTTTGCCTTGGTAGTAACAAAGAAGCTGTTAGACTTTCAGGTGTAGATGTTAAGAAATGGGAAATGCTTGCATTCATTATCTGTGGAGTTCTCGTTGGAATGGGTGCTATCTTCTATGTATCTGCATATACAACAGTACAGCCTGGTTATGGAGATCAGTACAACAACGAAGCAATCGCCGGATGTGTAATGGGTGGTACATCCATGGCAGGTGGACTTGCATCCATCAGCGGTACAATCATTGGTGTATTTATCATCGCTCTTCTTCAGGAAGGAATTCTGGCTCTTGGCTTTACAAAAGATTATCAGCTTATCATTACAGGTGTTATTGTTATCGTCGCAGTATTCAGTGACGTACTTGCAAGACGCAGAAAGAACTAATTTCTCTTCTATAATAAGAGATCAGCTTTATGAATGATGAACGAAATGTTTGATTGAAAGAAAGGCAAGGGTAATAAAATGGGCGAAGTTATATTGGAAATGAAAGGGATTGATAAATCTTTCCCAGGTGTTCACGCACTTGACCATGTAGATCTTGAAATCAGAAAAGGCGAAGTTCTTGCTCTTATGGGAGAGAATGGTGCCGGAAAATCAACTCTGATGAAAGTTCTCACAGGTATTTATACAAAAGATTCAGGAACAATTACATATGAAGGTAAAGAAGTTGAGTTCCATAGTGCTCGTGAAGCACAGGATAATGGTGTTATCATCGTACACCAGGAGCTGAACATGCTTGGTCATCTGACAGTTGCTCAGAACATCTTCATCGGAAGAGAGTTCAAGAAGGGTATCAAGATCGATGACAAGAAGATGAACGAAGAAGCACAGAAACTGTTCGACAGAATGAACGTTGATATTGATCCGAGAGAGACAATGTCAAAACTTACAGTAGGTAAGCAACAGATGTGTGAGATCGCAAAAGCAATTTCACATGATGCAAAGATCATCATCTTTGACGAGCCATCAGCGGCTCTGACAGAGACAGAGATTGAACAGTTGTTCAAGATCATCCGTGACCTGAGAAGTCAGGGAATGGGAATTGTTTACATCTCCCACCGTATGGATGAGATCAAAGTGATCACAGACCGTGTTACAGTCATGAGAGATGGTACTTATGTTGGAACATTGATCACAAAAGACAGTACAAAAGATGACATCATCAACATGATGGTTGGTCGTGTTATTTACGAAGATCCGAAGGAGAAAAACATGACACCTCCGGGAGCACCGGTAGTTCTTAAAGTTGATCACCTGAACGCTGGTAAGATGGTACAGGATGTAAGCTTTGAACTTCACAAAGGTGAGATCCTTGGATTCTCCGGACTGATGGGAGCTGGACGTACAGAGACAGCCAGAGCACTCTTTGGAGCTGACCCGATCGACAGCGGTGATATTTATATCAACGGTAAGAAGGTTACAATCAAGAGCCCACAGGATGCTGTTAAGTGCGGTATCGGTTATCTGTCAGAGGACAGAAAGAGATATGGTATTGTTGTACAGAAATCAGTTGCTGAGAATACAACAATGGCAACACTTGAAAAATTCATGAGCGGTCCTTTTATCGATAAGAAGAAAGAGAACAAGATTGCTCAGGAATACGTTGAGCAGCTTGCAACAAAGACTCCTGGTACAGATCAGCTGGTAGTTAACCTGTCAGGTGGTAACCAGCAGAAAGTCGTTATTGCAAAATGGCTGACAAGAGACTGTGACATTCTTATCTTCGATGAGCCTACAAGAGGTATCGACGTTGGAGCTAAGAATGAGATTTACAAGCTGATGAATCAGCTGGCAGCAGAAGGAAAAGCCATTATTATGATTTCCTCCGAGATGACAGAGATCCTTCGTATGAGTGACAGAATCGTTGTTATGTGCGAAGGTAAGAAGACAGGTGAGCTGGATATTTCCGAAGCTACACAGGAAAATATCATGAACATGGCTACACGTGAGATTGAGTAGGGAGGGAAAAAGTAATGGCAAATAATACAACAAAGAAGGCCGGCTCTAATAAGTCATTTATTGACAGAATGGGAGGACAGAAATTCATCGTCCTGCTCGTTGTTATTGCACTGTTTATCTTCTTCTGTGCAATGAGCCCGAACTTCAGAAAATATACAACATTTATTAACATTCTGGACTTCTCCTATTATATTGTCCTGATGGCAATTGGAGTAGCCTTTCCATTGATGACAGGTGGTGTTGACCTGTCAATCGGTACTGGACTTGTATGTTATTCACTCGTTGGTGGATATCTGATCGTTCACAAAGGAATGCCTACAATCGTTGGTATCCTTGCAGCAATTATTCTTGGAATGCTGATTGGTGTTCTGAATGGTGTACTGGTAGCAATCATGGACCTGCCGGCATTCCTGGCAACACTTTGTACTTGTATGATTACTCGTGGACTTGGTTCCATTATCGTAGGTGGATTCGGAATCTCATGGCCGGCAGCAGCAGCACCGGGCGGATGGTTCAGAAGTATCTTCAAGATTCAGTCTGGCGGACAGAATATCCCGATCGGTTTCTTATGGGTAATTCTTCTGGTTGTTGTTATGACATTTGTACTGAATCATACAAGAATTGGACGTTATACACTTGCAATCGGAAGTAACAAAGAAGCAACAAGACTTTCCGGAGTTAATGTAAGATTCTATCATATTGCAGCATATGTAATCTGTGGATTCTTCGCAGGACTTGCTTCTATCGCATACTCCGCTATCTTCGCTACAGTTCAGCCAGGAAGTGGTGCTGGATTCGAGCTTGAGGCTATCGGTGGAGCAATCATCGGTGGTGTATCCATGACAGGTGGTGTAGGAAGCATCACAGGAACACTGTTTGGTGTATTCGTTATCTGTCTTCTGAAGACTGGTCTTCCATTCATCGGACTGACAGCTAACTGGCAGCAGATCATTACAGGATTTGTCCTGATCGCAGCCGTACTTGTTGATATTCTTAAGAGAAAAGCAGGAAAAGAGTAATTTTTTTCACTTAAATTTAGAATTTGTGAAAAATCACGAAAAAGCAATAATTAATTGCAAAACCATTGGTAATGTGTTATATTATTAATGTGTGCGGATAGATAGCAGCGGGGAAACATGCTGAAAAAAGTGTGAAAAAGAAAGCTGTTACTATAGAAGCTAAACGAAACAGACTGTATAAAGAGTTTTCGGACAAAGAAGTCTGGGCAAACTACTTCTGCAGAGCGATTTAAGAAATGCACGAAAGAAGCTCTGCCAGAGAGGCCCGGCATTAGGGAGAGGAAAACTGGAAGAAAACTCAGACAAGCAGTCACAAATTTATTTTGTCAGGAGGACATAATTATGAAAAAGAAAGTTTTAGCAGTTTTACTTGGTGGATGTATGGTAGTTGGAATGCTCGCAGGATGTGGATCCAAGGCAGATGACACTAAGAAAGCAGATGGCGACACTAAGACAGAAGGATCAGGAAATTCCAAGGGATATCATTTCGAAGTTGTTGTAAAGAGCTTCCAGTCTTCATACTGGCAGGCAGCTGTACAGGGAATCAACCAGGCTTGTGATGAGCTCGGTGTTACAGCTAACACAACAGGACCGAACGCTGAGTCCGATATCGCTGACCAGGTTAACATGCTGAACAATGCAATCAACAAAAATCCAGACGGAATCGCTCTTGCAGCTTGTGACCAGAACTCAGTTATTGATTCACTGAAGTCAGCACTTGAGAAGAAAATCCCAGTAGTATGCTTCGACTCAGGTGTTCCGGACGCTCCAGAAGGATCTGTATACGCAACAGTTGTAACAGACAACGAGCAGGCTGGTGGAATTGCTGCTGAGCACATCTATCCAGCAATCAAAGACAGACTTGGAAAAGGACAGGTTCGTGTAGGTGAAGTTAACCAGGATGCAACATCCGCTAACATTTCTGAGCGTGGTATGGGATTCATCAACAAGTTCATCGAACTTGCTAAAGCTGATGGATATACAGTAGCAGTTGTAGGAAATGACTTCTATGTAAACCAGGTTAAAGACAACGGAGATCAGGCATCTGCAGACATTATCCTTGAAGTTGCAGTTCCGGCTCAGACAACAGTTGAGCTGTGTGCTACAGAGGCTTCTAACATCATGAACAAAGACGATACAATCGCTATGTTCGGATCAAACCAGGTATCTGCAGAGGGTGTTCTCACAGCTAACCAGAACCTGAACAAACTTGGAACAGACGAAGGAAAGATCGTTGGAGCTGGATTCGATGCTGGTTCAGTTCTTAAAGCAGCTGTTAAAGATGGTACAATGCTCGGTGCTGTTACACAGTCTCCTCTGATGCAGGGTAAAATCTCCATCGAGACTCTTGCTAAGATCTGTGATGGTGAGTCTGTAGAAGACGTTACAACAGATGGTTACTGGTATGATTCTACAAACATGGAAGATGCTGACATCGTTCCAAACCTTTATGACTAATTCATATCTGTAAAGAGAAGCTGAATTATTAAAGTGAAAAGAAAGGAATCGGGAAATTCCCGGTTCCTTTTTTAAAATAATATGTTATTATATCAAGGAGGAAGATAATATGTTAAAAGGAATTCCAAAAATTTTATCACCAGAACTGTTGAAAGTACTTGCTGAGATGGGACACAGTGACAGACTGGTCATCTCTGATGGAAACTTTCCGGCTGAATCAATGGGAAAAGACGCGATTGTGATCCGTTGCGACGGACACGGAGTACCGGAGATTCTTGATGCGATTCTTCAGGTGTTTCCTCTGGACAGCTATGTGGAGCATCCGGTAAATCTTATGGAAGTTATGCCTGGAGATACAGTGGAGACACCAATCTGGGATACATATAAAGAGATTATCCGTAAATATGATGACAGAGGTGATGCTGTTGTTGGAAACATTGAGCGTTTTGCATTCTATGATGAAGCTAAGACAGCTTATGCAATCATTGCAACAGGTGAATCAGCACTTTATGCGAATGTAATGCTTCAGAAGGGTGTTGTAACAGACTAGTCACATTTTTAACGTAATGGAGGAACAATATGCTTGATCATGTAGAAAAAATATTTGCAGATATGAAGCCGATGATGAAAAAGTTGAAGAAGGCTTCTTATAAAGTAAATATGGAGGCTTTTATAGAGAATCATGGACATTATTTCCGTGAGATGACAGAATATACGGAGAATGCTTCTGATAAAGAGACGGCAGCCAAAGAGCTTGCAGTAGACTTTACAGATAAGGTTTATGATGCATATGTTTCTCCGAAAAAAGGAAAAATAGACAGTGCAATTCAGACAGATCTGAATTTCTTTATGATCTATTATGTATTTCCGGCAATTCTTTTGACAGAGCATGACGATGCGAAACTGATCGCAGATCATCTCTGCAGCAGATGGGGAGAAAAGTTTAAGAACAGTAAGATTCAGTATACAGATTATGATTCCCTATATGTTTCATTCCGTGAGAAGATATTTGGAATCTTTTAATACTTGCAAATCAACCTTACTTGTGATAGAATAATTAAGATTCATGTAATGGCATGAGAAGATTTTAGAAGCTATATTTTTATGGTTTAATAAGTGTGCTGTTACGTTAGTGTGTAGGAGGTCATAGAAGATGGACATTTTGAAGATTGTTTTATACATTATCTTTGTTATAGACTGTATCGCATTATCAGCGATTATTCTTTTGCAGGAAGGAAAGTCAGCCGGATTGGGAACAATTGGCGGTATGGCGGATACTTATTGGGGACAGAACAAGGGACGTTCTATGGAAGGTGCACTTGTAAAGTCTACAAAGTTTCTTGCTATCCTTTTCCTGGTGCTTGCAGTAGTACTGAACCTTAAGGTTTTTAATTAATAACAGATGATGAAGTGAGTATAAGACATTCTATAATAAGACTATAGAATGTCTTTTTTTACTTTAAGTAGTGGTGAAAGGTTACATCGTGTGAACAGTAACGATGAAAGGAAACAGAATGGATCAGACATTTGAAAAGAGAAAAAAAGTGATTTATGACTTTATTTGTGATGATTTTTATATCCCAATGAAAGTCAAAGAGATTGCGACGGTTCTTCAGGTATCGAAAGAACAGAGAAGAGAGCTTCAGGAAGTGTTGGATGCGCTCGTTGAAGAAGGAAAGATTACACTTTCTAAAAGAGGGAAATACAGTAAAGGTCAGGCAAAGCGTATCACAGGAAGCTTCCAGGCGAATATCCGTGGATTTGGATTTGTTATGGTAGAGGGTGAAGATGAGGATATCTTTATTCCGGGAGAGAATGTGAACGGTGCATTCCAGGGAGATGAAGTGGAATGTATTATCACAGGTGCGCCGGGAGGTAAGAGAAAAGAAGGAAAAATCGTAAGAATCGTGTCGCATCAGGTGAAGAAGATTGTCGGATTGTATGAGAAGAGTAAGAGTTTTGGATTTGTACGTCCGGATAATCAGAGATATCTGAAGGATGTTTATATTCCGGCCGGAAAAGAGATGGGTGCCATGGATGGTCATAAGGTTGTGGTAGAACTGACCTCTTATGGACAGGAACATGCTAAACCGGAAGGAAAGATTGTTGAGATCATCGGTCATGTGAATGATCCGGGAGCAGATATTTTATCTATTGTAAAGGATTATGATCTTCCTACAGAATTTCCGGAGAAGGTATTGAATCAGGCGGTTCGTGTTGGAAAAGATGTATCAGAAGCAGATTGTGCAGGAAGATTGGATTTACGTGACTGGCAGATGGTTACGATCGACGGTGAAGATGCGAAGGATCTGGATGATGCGGTTTCTCTGACAATGAAGGATGAGAATTATCAGCTGGGAGTTCATATTGCGGATGTTACCAATTATGTACAGGAGAAAAGTGCTCTGGATCGAGAAGCACTGAAGCGTGGGACGAGTGTTTATCTTGCTGACCGTGTCATACCGATGCTGCCGCATGTGTTGTCGAATGGCATCTGTTCTCTGAATGCAGGGGAAGACCGTCTGGCATTATCCTGTATTATGACAGTGTCTCCAAAGGGCGAGGTGATCGATCATCAGATCGCGGAGACTGTGATCCGGGTAGACAAGCGTATGAGTTATACAGGTGTATCTAAGGTGCTGGCAGAAGAACCGGAAGCATTGGAAGAAGATAAGGATTTTGTTCCGATGATTCAGAAGATGCAGGAACTTTCAACGATTCTCAGAGAACGACGAGGCAAGAGAGGTTCGATTGATTTTGATTTTCCGGAGACAAAGATTGAATTGGATGAGAAGGGGAAACCAATTAATATCAAACCTTATGAGAGAAACAGTGCAACGAAGATCATCGAAGATTTTATGCTTCTTGCTAATGAGACGGTGGCAGAAGAATATTTCTGGAGAGAGGTTCCATTTCTCTACAGAACGCATGAAGTTCCAGACGAAGAGAAGATAAAGAAACTGAGTACATTTATCAATAATTTCGGTTATCATATTCATGTGCATGATGAAGTAAAGCCAAAGGAGATTCAGAAACTTCTTAGTCAGGTGGAAGGAACCCCGGAAGAAGCTCTGATCAGCAGACTTACATTACGCTCCATGTGCCAGGCAAAATACACAACAGAGAATACAGGACACTTTGGATTGGCAGCGAAGTATTATACACATTTCACTTCTCCAATCCGCCGTTATCCGGATCTCCAGATTCACAGAATCATTAAGGAGAACCTGCGCGGACGATTGAATGAGAATCGTATAGAACATTATGACAAGATCCTCCCGGAAGTAGCGAAGCAGTGTAGTGACAGAGAACGACTGGCAGAAGAGACAGAACGTGAAGTTGTGAAGATGAAGAAAGCGGAGTATATGCGCATGCATATCGGAGAAGAGTACGAAGGTGTCATTTCCGGTGTTACAAAATGGGGAATCTATGTAGAACTTCCTAATACAGTGGAAGGTCTTGTCCATGTCGTGGATCTGCGGGACGATCATTATAATTTTATAGAGCAGACATATGAAATGGTCGGAGAGCATACAGGAAAGACATATAAACTTGGTGAAAAGGTGCGTGTCCGCGTAAGTGATGCAGATAAGCTGCTCCGGACGATTAATTTCGAGCTGGCATAATACTTGCAGGAGTGCGGTTAAAATAGATGAGTTAGAGGTTGGAATCAGATGGCAAAGACAGAGAAAAAACTTATTGCGAATAATAAAAAAGCATATCATGACTATTTTATTCTTGAGAAATACGAAGCAGGACTTGTGCTGCATGGCACAGAAGTAAAGTCTCTTCGTATGGGAAAGTGTAGTATCAAAGAAGCATTTATCCGTGTGGAAGACGGGGAGATGTATATCTATGGTATGCATATCAGTCCTTATGAGAAGGGGAATATCTTTAACAAAGATCCGCTTCGCGTGAGAAAGCTGCTTCTTCATAAGAAGGAGATACTGAAAATATTTGGTAAGATGAAAGAACAGGGAATTACAGTTGTTCCGCTGCAGGTTTATTTCAGCGGAAGTCTTGTAAAGATTGAGATTGGACTTGCCAAAGGTAAGAAATTATATGACAAGCGTGAGACGATCGCAAAGAAAGATCAGAAGCGTGAAGCACAGAGAGAATTCAAAGCGTTCAATCGATAGAGGATAAAGGCAGGAGTGAATGGAAAAAGCAATTGGATCAGAAACCAATTGCTTTTTTTACTTCATTGATATCGCCAGTAAATACAAGTCCACACATTCCGGCTTCTTTTGCTGCATTGATGTTTGGCTCAAGATCATCAATGAAGAAACATTCTTCTGCCTTTAAATCAAATTTTCTGAGAAAATGACTGTAGATTTTAGGAGACGGCTTTGCAAGTCTGATCGGTCCGGAAAATAAGATTCCGTCAAAATGAGAGAGAAGCTCGCTTCCTTCATAGTATTCTGCAAAATAGGTTGGAGCATTAGACAGCAGATAGATTGGTATATTGCGCTCTTTTAATTCATGGATAAATGTAATGGTATCCGGAAGTAAAGTAGTGCAGCGTGGCCATTCTTTTGCAAACCGGCGGATGCAGTCCTTCAAATGTTCCGGAACCTGATCGATGACTTCATTTATGTAACTATCATAATTAAGTGTGCCGGCGTCAAGCTCTGCCCAGCGTTTATAAACGATTTCGGATAAATGATCCAGTTCTTCTTCATATGGGCAGAATTCTGAAAGAATCGCTTTTCCATCAAAACGTCCGATAACATTTCCAAAGTCAAAAACAATATTCTTGTATTTCATGACAAATCCCCTTTCTATAGATGCTTATTTGTAACTGTTCAGAGCCAAGCAAAATTTCATAAAACAGGTGTAAAATGCTTGCATTTTTAAGACTGTTTTTGAAATTTTATTTGGCGGATACGCCACACCGACGAAATGCATAGCATTTTGGAGGTTGGTTCTGAACAGTTACGTTTATTTTATTATACTGCGCAGAAAAGACAGATTCAAATAAAATATGCATTGCTGTTCACACGATGTGCGACCAGCAACTAATAGACAAAAAGAGAAAATCTGTCTAAAAATTATCTTGACATCTATTTTATTTATGATATACTTTGAGAGTCAAAGTATTTAAAGGTCAAAACAATTATGGTTCAGATCTGGAAAGAATCATACTGTGAAGAGTGACAATTATTTTGACAGAGTTGGAGAAGAGATATGATAGGAAGAATATGCGGGACAGGATCGTACATACCGTCCCATCGAATGGACAACGTGGAATTGTCCTCTCTGGTCGACACAAGTGATGAATGGATCCGGGAACGCACAGGAATTCAAAGCCGACATCTCGCAAAACAGGAGACGGTATCTTTTATGGCTGCAAAAGCAGCAGAAGAAGCTCTTGCAGACAGCGGGCTGAAAGCAGAAGAGATTGACCTGATCCTTGTAGCGACGTCTTCTTCAGAAACAGTATTTCCGAATACTTCCTGTGAAGTGCAGAAAGCAATCGGTGCAGTTCATGCATGGGGATACGATCTGAATGCAGCCTGTTCGGGATTTATTCTCGCATTGAATACGGCGCAGTCTTATATCCGTTCGGGTCTTATTAAGACTGCACTGGTGATCGGTGCAGAGAAGATGAGCAGAATTGTAGACTGGAAAGACCGAGGAACTTGCATTTTATTCGGAGACGGTGCAGGTGCAGTAGTTCTCCGGGGAGAAGAAAGTGAAAGTGCAGAAGCAGTCTACACGGCCATGGCACATTCGGCAGGAGACAAGGGAGAGGCATTGACCTTACAATATGGAACAGAAGAAACGCCGGTAATCAGGATGGATGGACAGGCAGTTTTTAAGTTCGCTGTGAGAAAAGTACCGGAAATCATCGAAGAAATGTTGAAAAAAGCAGATGTTTCAAGAGAAGATGTGGATTACTTTGTTTTGCATCAGGCAAACAGAAGAATCATTGAAGCGGCTGCAAAGAGGGTTGGCGTAGAAATTGAGAAGTTCCCAATGAATCTTGGTGAATATGCGAATACGTCGGCGGCGTCAGTTCCAATCCTTTTAAATGAAATGAATCGGGATGGAAAGCTGAAAAGAGGTCAGAAAATTATACTTGCCGGATTCGGGGCAGGACTTACATGGGCAGGATGCCTGATGGAATGGTAAATTCAAGAAAGGAAAACAAAATCATGTTAGAAAAAGTAAAAGAAATCGTAGCAGAGTCATTAAACGTAGAGGAAAGCACATTAAGTGAGACAACATCTTTTAAAGAGGATCTTGGAGCAGATTCCCTGGATCTTTTTGAGATGGTAATGGCATTTGAGGAAGCTTTTGAAGTAGAGATCCCATCTGAAGATCTGGAGCAGATCACAACAGTGGGTGACGTTGTAAAATATATCGAATCACACAAGTAGAAGTATAGAACAAGTAGAAAACGAAGCATTTCGGTTCCTTTTCGGCAGCCGATCCGAGAGAACCGTTGATAGAGAAGTGATCAAGAAGGGAGTTCTTATGAGAACGAGAATAACAGAATTACTTGGAATTGAGTACCCGATCATTCAGGGCGGTATGGCATGGGTTGCAGAATATCATCTGGCGGCAGCAGTTTCAAATGCCGGTGGACTTGGACTGATCGGAACAGCAAGTGCACCGGCCGAGTGGGTCAGAGAACAGATCCGTGAGGCAAAGAAGCTGACAGATAAGCCGTTTGGAATCAATATTATGATGATCAGTCCTTATGCAGATGAAGTTGCAAAGGTGGCTGTCGAAGAAGGTGTCGCAGTTGTCACGACCGGTGCAGGATCTCCGGAAAAATATATAAAGATGTGGAAGGAAGCCGGAATCAAAGTGATCCCTGTAGTTGCTTCTGTAGCGATGGCGAAGAGAATGCAGCGTTGTGGAGCAGATGCTCTGGTGGCAGAAGGAACAGAAGCAGGCGGACACATCGGTGAGAATACAACGATGGTTCTCGTTCCGCAGGTTGTAGATGCAGTCGAAATCCCGGTGATCGCAGCCGGAGGAATTGCAGATGGAAGAGGAATTGCAGCGGCATTTATGCTTGGAGCAGAGGGGGTCCAGATCGGAACACGTTTTGTTGTGACAGAAGAAGCACAGGTGCATGAGAATTATAAAGAATGCATTTTGAAAGCAAGGGATATTGATTCTCGTGTGACAGGAAGATCTACAGGTCATCCGGTTCGTGCTCTTCGTAATAAAATGACGAAAGAGTATCTTGAGAAAGAACAGGCAGGAGCAACATTCGAAGAACTTGAACATCTGACACTAGGAGGACTCAGGAGAGCTGTTGTTGATGGAGATGTTCAGAGCGGAAGCGTGATGGCAGGGCAGATCGCAGGTATGATCAAGGAGAAGCTTACCTGTCAGGAAGTGATCCAGAAGCTGGTCTCACAGACAGATGAACTGATCGGAGGAAAAGGATTCTATGAGTAAGATCGCATTTATTTTCCCGGGACAGGGAGCACAGAAAGCCGGAATGGGAAAAGATTTCTATGAAAACAGTAAGACGGCAGCAGAGGTGATCGACCGTGCAAGTGAACTGCTTGGACTGGATATGAAAGCACTCTGCTTTGAAGAAAATGATCTTCTGGATCAGACAGAATATACACAGGCAGCACTTGTGACTGTCTGTATGGCAATGGAGAAGGTATTAAGAGAACGGGGACTCGCCCCGGATATCACAGCAGGCTTAAGCCTGGGTGAATATTGTGCGATTGCTTCAGCAGGAGGAATGAGCACAGAAAATGCAATCACAACAGTAAGAAAACGCGGTATTCTGATGCAGAATGCAGTACCGGGTGGTCAGGGAGCCATGGCAGCGGTTCTTGGACTGGATGCCGGAAAGATTGAGGAAGTACTGGCAGATCGAAGAGGTGTAATGATCGCCAACTACAATTGTCCGGGACAGATTGTGATTACAGGATGGAAGGAAGATGTGGAACAGGCAGCAGATGCACTGAAGGAAGCCGGAGCAAAGAGAGTCCTTCCGCTTAATGTCAGTGGACCATTCCATTCTTCCCTTCTGGAGCAGGCCGGAGAAGAACTTGGAAAAGAACTGGAACAGGTAGATTTTTCTGATCTCCAGATCCCATATGTGACGAATGTGACAGCAGAATATGTAACTGATATTACAAAGACAAAAGAACTGCTCGCACGTCAGGTAGCATCTTCCGTACGCTGGCAGCAGAGTATGGAACTTCTGATCGCGGACGGTGTAGATACATTTGTCGAGATCGGGCCGGGAAGAACACTGGCTGGTTTCTTGAGAAAGATAAACCGTGAGGTGAAAGTGTATAACGTCGGAACCTGGGAAGACGTAGATAAGGTGGTAAATGAATTATGTTAGACAGACTGACAGGGAAAGTTGCGGTAGTGACAGGTGCTTCCAGAGGAATCGGAAGAGCGATCGCGCTACGTCTGGCACAGGAGGGCGCAGCAGTAGTGATCAATTATAATGGATCGAAAGAGCGCGCGCAGGAAGTGAAAACAGAGATTGAATCTGCAGGCGGAACAGCACAGATCATGCAGTGTGATGTGGCAGATGCAGCATCTTGTGATGAGATGTTTCAGACAATCATAAAAGAATTCGGAAGAATAGATATCCTTGTGAACAATGCGGGAATTACAAGAGACGGACTGCTTATGAAGATGGCAGAAGAGGATTTTGATGCCGTGATCGATACGAATCTGAAAGGAACTTTTCATTGTATCCGTGCAGTCTCAAGACAGATGTTACGTCAGAGAGCCGGAAGAATTATTAATCTGTCTTCCGTATCAGGAGTTCTTGGGAATGCAGGACAGGCAAATTATTCTGCATCAAAGGCTGGTGTGGTTGGACTTACTAAGAGTGCGGCAAGAGAGCTGGCTTCCAGAGGAATTACTGTAAATGCAATTGCCCCGGGATTTATTAACACAGAGATGACAGAAGTACTTTCGGAGAAGGTGAAAGAAGGAGCAATAGCCCAGATCCCTCTTGGAAAGTTTGGAGAGACAGAAGATATTGCGAATGCGGCGGCATTTCTTGCTTCTGATGAAGCACGTTATATCACAGGCCAGACGCTGCATGTCGACGGCGGAATGGCGATGTAAGAATAGAAGGAGTAGGAAAATGAAGAGACGAGTTGTTGTAACCGGAATGGGTGCGGTGACACCGATTGGAAATACAGTAGAAGAATTCTGGAACGGAATCAAAACAGGTAAAGTTGGAATTGGTCCGATCACAAAATTTGATACAACAGATTATAAGGTTAAGCTGGCAGCAGAAGTGAAAGATTTCGTTGGAAAAGAACGAATGGATTTCAAGGCAGCAAAGAGAATGGAATTGTTCTCCCAGTATGCGGTTGCAGCAGCAAAGGAAGCATTTGCGGATGCGGGACTTGATATGGAGCAGGAAGATCCTTACCGTGTGGGAACAATCATCGGTTCAGGTATCGGAAGTCTCAGCTGTGTAGAGCAGAATTACGACAAGATCCAGACAAAAGGACCAGCGCGTGTAAATCCATTGATGGTTCCTTTGATGATCTCCAATATGGCAGCAGGAAATGTATCCATCCAGCTTGGACTGAAAGGAAAATGTACAGATGTCGTGACAGCATGTGCATCAGGATCTAACAGTATCGGAGATGCACTCCGTGCGATTCAGTATGGTGACTTGGATGTCTGTGTTGCAGGGGGTACAGAGAGCTGTATCTGTCCGACTGGAATTGCAGGATTTACTGCGTTGACAGCACTGTCTACAAATGAAGATCCAATGACAGCTTCCCGTCCGTTTGATCAGGACAGGGATGGATTTGTCCTCGGAGAAGGAGCCGGAATCGTAGTTCTGGAAGAACTTGAACACGCGAAAGCGAGAGGCGCGAAGATTTACGCAGAACTCGCTGGATACGGCTCTACAGGAGACGCTTATCATATTACATCCCCGGCAGAAAATGGAGAAGGAGCCGGAATGGCGATGAAACTTGCAATGAAAGAGGCTGGTGTGGCACCGGAAGAAGTGGATTATATCAATGCCCATGGAACAAGTACACATCACAATGACCTCTTTGAGACGCGTGCGATCTGTTATGCATTAGGAGATGCAGCCGAAAATGTAGTTGTCAATTCAACAAAATCTATGATCGGTCATCTTCTTGGAGCAGCAGGAGCAGTAGAATTTGTTGTTTGCGTAAAGAGTATTCTGGATAATTTCATCCATCAGACAGTTGGTACAAAGAATGTAGATCCGGAATGTGGATTGAATTATGCAGTAGGCGCACCGGTAGAGAAAGAAGTGAACTGTGTGATTTCTAATTCTCTTGGGTTTGGTGGACACAATGTGTCTCTTCTTGTAAAACGTTTCGAAGAGTAAGGAGAAGCGAAGATGAAGATGGAAGAAATATTGAAGCTGATCGAAGCTGTATCGGCTTCTACGCTCACAGAATTTAAATATGAAGAAAATGGAACAAAGCTGAATCTGAAAAAGGAACAGCAGAAGGTAGAAATCGTTCAGAATGCGGCTTCTATTCCGCTGACAGGAATTTCCGGTGGTGATTTCCAGGCAACTGTTCTTCCACAGAACATGGCTGTATCCGGAAGTTCTGAGAATGCAGATCCGGAAGAAAATCTTGAAAAAGAACCAGAAGGCAAGCTGATCATTTCACCTTTGGTTGGAACTTTCTACGCTGCACCGGCAGAGGATGCACCGAGTTTTGTCAAGGTTGGTGACAAGGTCGAAGTCGGACAGGTTGTCGGAATCGTAGAAGCGATGAAACTTATGAATGAGATTGAGAGTGAATGTGCCGGTACAGTTGCAGAAGTTCTTGTAGAAAATGGAGAACCGGTAGAATACGGCCAGCCGCTTTTTAGAATTGTTTAAGAAAGGGATTCAGATATGAATAGTTTAAATGTAGAACAGATTCAGGAAATCATTCCGCACAGACATCCATTTCTTTTGATTGACAAGATTGAAGATTATGTTCCGGGAGAATATGCAATTGGATACAAGGGTGTTTCTTATCATGAGGATTTCTTCCGTGGACATTTCCCACAGAAAGCAGTAATGCCGGGAGTTCTGATCCTTGAGGCGCTTGCTCAGACAGGAGCTGTGGCAATCTTAAGTGTACCGGAGAATCAGGGAAAGATCGCATTCTTCGGTGGTGTACAAAAATGTCGCTTCAAAGGAATGGTATTTCCGGGAGATCAGTTGAAATTAGAGACAAAGATTATTAAAAGAAAAGGACCGGTAGGCGTAGGAGAAGCTGTGGCAACAGTTAACGGAAAGGTCGTTGTTACGGCAGAACTTACATTTATGGTTGGAGAATAAAAAAATCAGGAGCAGAAGAAATGATAGAGAAGATTTTAATTGCGAACAGAGGGGAGATTGCAGTCCGGGTGATCCGCGCCTGCAGAGAAATGGGAATCCGTACGGTTGCTGTTTACTCTGAGGCAGATAAAGATGCGCTGCATACCCAGCTCGCAGATGAAGCAGTCTGTATAGGTCCTGCTCCATCCGCAGAAAGTTATCTGAATATGCAGAATATCATCAGTGCGACACTTGTGTCTGGCGCAGATGCAATCCATCCGGGATTCGGATTCCTTTCTGAAAACAGCAAATTTGCAGAACTGTGTGAACAGTGCAAGATCACATATATCGGACCAGATTCAAAGGTAATCAGTGCTCTTGGAAATAAATCCGTTGCAAGAAATACGATGGTGGCAGCAGGTGTTCCGGTTATTCCGGGAAGCAAGGAGCCGGTGTATACCGTAGAAGAAGGCGAGAAGATCGCTGGTGAGATCGGCTATCCAGTCATCGTTAAGGCAGCACTTGGCGGTGGGGGAAAGGGAATGCGTGTCGCACAGACACCGGACGAGTTCCAGGCAAGTTTCCAGACAGCACAGAAAGAAGCGCAGATGGCATTCGGAGACGGAACAATGTATCTGGAACATTTTGTAGAACATCCGCGTCATATAGAATTCCAGATTCTTGCAGATAAGTATGGAAATGTGGTCCATCTTGGAGAAAGAGACTGTTCCATTCAGAGAAATCATCAGAAGATGATCGAGGAATCTCCATCAGAAGCACTGACTCCGGAATTGAGACAGAAGATGGGAGAAGCGGCTGTAAAAGCGGCAAAGGCGGCTCATTATACAAATGCCGGAACAATTGAATTTCTCTTAGAAAAGAGTGGTGCCTTTTACTTTATGGAAATGAATACAAGAATCCAGGTAGAACATCCGGTGACAGAATGGGTGACAGGAATCGATCTGATCAAAGAGCAGATTAAGATTGCAGACGGACAGAGACTAAAGCTTCAGCAGAAAGACATCAAGATCACAGGTCACGCGATCGAATGCAGGATCAATGCAGAGAACCCGGAAAAGAATTTCCGCCCGTCTCCTGGAAAAATCACAGATGTACATTTCCCGGGTGGTGAAGGCGTACGTGTAGACAGTGCGATTTACACAGGATATGAAGTTCCGCCTTATTATGATTCCATGCTTGCGAAACTGATCGTACATGCGGACGACAGAGAAGAGGCTATCCGTAAAATGAGAAGCGCACTTGGCGAAGTCATTATTGAAGGTGTGGACACAAATATTGATTATCAGTATGAGATTTTGAATCATAAAAAATTCATATCTGGAGATATTGATGTGGAGTTTATCGGAGGAATGATGAATGAGACTGCATAATATGTTTAAAAAGACCGGAGAGAAGATCACTTCGATTCATTCACGAAACAGAAGAAAGCCGGAAGCACCGGAAGGAATCTTGAAAAAATGTAATAAATGCGGTGCAGCAATCTTAACAGATGAAGTAATCAACGGAAAATATATTTGTCCTAAATGTCATGGATACTTTCGTATTCCGGCATATAAGAGAATTGAGCTTGTGACAGACGCAGGCTCTTTTGAAGAATGGGATGCAAAGATCGATGAAGGGGAAAGACCGGAGAATCCGTTGAATTTCAGGGGCTATACAGAAAAAGTCAAAGCTTTAAGAGAAAAGACCGGGCTTGATGAAGCGGTTGTGACAGGAAAAGCAACAATCTGTGGATATCCGGTTGTGATCGGGGTCTGTGACGGAAGATTTATGATGGCCAGTATGGGACATGCGGTAGGAGAAAAGATTACCCGTGCAGTCGAGCGTGCAACAGAGGAGAGGCTTCCTGTTGTTCTTTTTACCTGTTCCGGAGGTGCACGTATGCAGGAGGGAATCATTTCCCTGATGCAGATGGCAAAGACTTCAGCGGCACTGAAACGCCACAGTGATGCAGGCTTTCTTTATATTCCGGTATTGACGGATCCAACTACGGGAGGTGTCACAGCAAGTTTTGCTATGCTTGGAGATATTATTCTTGCAGAACCGGGAGCTTTGATCGGATTTGCCGGTCCGCGTGTGATCGAGCAGACGATCGGACAGAAATTGCCAGAAGGATTTCAGAGAGCAGAATTTCTTCTTGAGCATGGATTTGTTGATCGAATCGTAACCAGGGATGAGATGAAGGAAGTACTGGGACAGATTCTGAAAATGCATACGGTTATAGATGAGAAGAAAGAAGAATGTCCGGAAAAGAAAAAGGAGAACAGAAAAAACATATCTGCAGTAAAAGAAAATGTGTCAGCCTGGGAGCGTGTTTTGAAATCCAGGGAAAAAGAACGCCCGGTCGGTAAGGATTATATTGACAGACTGTTTACAGATTTTGTAGAATTACATGGAGACAGATATTATAAGGATGATCCGGCAGTAGTAGGCGGAATTGCGTATTTTCATGGAAAAGCGGTTACTGTGATCGCCCAGTGCAAAGGAAAGACAACGAAAGAGAATCTGGAACGGAATTTTGCAATGCCGTCTCCGGAAGGTTACAGAAAAGCACTGCGTCTAATGAAACAGGCAGAGAAGTTCCAGCGTCCGGTCATCTGTTTTGTGGATACTCCGGGGGCTTTCTGCGGAATGGAGGCAGAAGAGCGTGGACAGGGTGAGGCAATTGCCCGGAATCTGTATGAGATGTCAGCTTTGAAAGTGCCGGTTCTTTCAATTGTAATCGGAGAAGGTGGAAGCGGCGGTGCGCTTGCACTTGCAGTTGCAGATGAAGTGTGGATGATGGAGAATGCAGTGTATTCAGTACTTTCACCGGAAGGGTTTGCAAGCATCTTGTGGAAAGACAGCAAGAGAGCGTCAGAGGCGGCAGGGGTGATGCGTCTGACAGCAGCAGATCTTAAGGAACTTAAGGTGATCGAAGAAATAATTCGCGAGCCTGAAGTGTACAGGGAAGATACGATGGTTCCTGTGCTCTGTGAACTGGAAGAGAAGATGGAACATTTCCTTGAACAATACGGAAGGCTTTCAGAAAAACAACTGACAGATAAAAGATACGACAGATTTCGCCGAATGTAAGAGATAGAAAACATGGCATTGTCTGAATCAAGATAGCAGACCAGAATGAAAGTGATCCCGGAAGATTGAATAGAGAAGAGCTGTTTGAAGAGATCAGAGAACAGTAGAAGACGAGGAGGAAAAAAGATGGATGCGTATAATACCATCAATGACATTCTGGTACATTTATTTAATGAAATCTGGGAACTGGAGAAAAAGGCGATCATTACAGAGGAGTTTAAAGACATCACAAACAACGATATGCATATAATAGAAGCAATCGGTGTTTCAGGAAAGACAACGATGTCTGTAGTGGCAAAGAAGATGAAGATTACGGCAGGGTCTCTGACCACAGCGGTGAATGGGCTGGTAAACAAGAAGTATGTAATGCGTGCCCGAGGTGAAGAAGATCGAAGAGTGGTATATATCTGGCTGACAGAAAAAGGGGAGAAAGCTTACTATCATCATGAGGAGTTTCACAGAGAGATGACAAATGCTGTGTTGAACAGACTGGATGAAAAAGAGATTCCGGTTCTTATGAAGACATTGGACGGACTTTCAGAATTTTTCAGGGGTTATTCTTCTGAGGAATAAAATGTAGAAATGATAACATGATAATTATTAAGGAAAATCAAGGAAAATTTGACGTTTTGTCAAAAATGAGTTACAATAATCCGTATCGTGAATAATTTATCATTACGGACAAAAGTCCATGTCATTATTTCGCGTTCAGAATAACATTGTAATGAGGTAGTGCCAATATACTTGGGTGTATATTTTAGGAGGGAAACAAGTATGGTAACAAAGAAGACATCTTCAACAACAAAAGCTGAAACAGCAACAGTAAAGGCAGAGAAGAAAGAGACAGCAGCTGCGAAAGCAATCGAGACAAAGAAAGACAAAACAAAGAAACTTGAAACAAAGGCAGCAGTGCTGGTAGATACACCAGAAGTTCAGGCAGAAGAAGTAAAAGAGACAGTGAAGAAGGCAGCTAAGAAGGTTGCAGCAAAAGCAGAAGATACAGCTGAAAAGGCTGTGAAGACTGTAAAGAAAGCAGCTAAGAAGACAGCAGCCAAGACTACAAAGAAAGCTGATCTGAAGACAGAATTCTTCCTTCAGTTCTCTGGTAAAGAGTATACAGAGAAAGAGATTCTTAAGAAAGTCAAAGATGTATGGACAAAGGATTTGAAGAATAAAGTCGGAGACATGAAAGATGTTAAGATTTATCTGAAACCGGAAGAGTCAGCAGCATATTATGTTGTTAATGGAGATACAACAGGAAAAATCGATCTGTAAGATATAAATAAAAGATATAAGATCGCTTTCCGGATGTACCGGGAATAGGTTTACTTAAGAAAAGACAGGGAGTCAGACACAGCTGAATGCAGGTGAAGGACGGACCTGTCTTTTTAATATATTAGGAAAGTGCTTTCCTAATATATTAAAAACGCTCCGCTAAGGATGCGCACTGCGGCGTACAAGGTAGGTGTCGCAAGCGACCGCCGCAGGCGCAAGAATGTGCCTTTGCACATTCTTTGTTCTATATTAGGAAAGTCCTTGTAAACATTTCACCGGTGCAGAAGGCAGTGTGCCTTAAGGTGACAGGAATCTGGCAAGTGAGGTTTGAGAAAGGAGTATGCAAGATGTACGAGAAAGAGATTGAGCAGCTGCAGGCAATGATTGATGAGAGTAACCGGATCGTGTTTTTCGGAGGAGCCGGTGTATCAACAGAAAGTAATATTCCGGATTTTCGAAGTGCAACAGGAATTTATCATCAGAAATATAAGTATTCACCGGAACAGGTGGTCAGTCATAGCTTTTTTATGAAATATCCGGAAGCATTCTATGAGTTTTATAAAGAGAAGATGATGATTTTGGATGCGAAGCCAAATGCTGCCCATCTGAAATTGGCAGAATTGGAGCAGGCCGGAAAATTGCAGGCTGTTGTGACACAGAATATTGACGGACTGCATCAGGCGGCAGGAAGCAGAAACGTCTATGAACTTCATGGAAGCATCCACAGAAATTACTGTATGAAATGTGGGAAGTTCTATGATGCGGAATATGTGAAGAATTCAGAAGGAATTCCGAGATGCAGCTGCGGCGGGATGATTAAGCCGGACGTAGTACTTTATGAAGAGGGACTTGACCAGAAGACGATCCAAGGGGCAGTCGAAGCAATTTCATCAGCCGACATGCTGATCATCGGAGGTACTTCCCTTGTTGTTTATCCGGCAGCCGGTTTTATTGATTATTTTCACGGAAAACACCTTGTTGTGATCAATAAATCAGAAACAGCCAGAACTGTCCGGGCAGAGCTTGCAATATCGGCTCCAATCGGAGAGGTTCTTGGTGCGATTCATGTAAGTGGCGAATAAAATTTCTTTTCCTGTAAATACTTCTGAAAAGGAGGATGCTGTATGCAGCAATAAGAAGTATGGGAAGAAAAAAGGAAAAGACAATCAATCTTACAGAACTTGAACCGAAAGAAAAGCTGAAGTATGAGATAGCAGAGGAATTAGGCCTTTTAGATCGCGTGATGCAGGATGGGTGGAAGTCATTAACATCAAAAGAGACAGGACGGATTGGCGGAATGGTCACCGGAAGAAGACGAGAGATAAAAAAACAGACAAAAATTGCGGATAAAAATGATGAAAGATAAACAAAAGTAAAATTTTGAATGACACAGCTTTTGACAAATAAGGATAAATTTGGTAAAATAGACAGAATGGGGAGAAATTATTTTGCGTTAGAATTCGCAGAGTTTTTTGGAAAGTGATAACTTTGGTGGCATAAATGACAGAAAAAATTTCAATATTTGATGTGGAGATTTCCTGTATTAAGGCAAAAGAAGCGATGATGCAGGCAATCGAATTCATGAAAGGTGATTCCGTCAATACCATTGAACTTGTATCGATGGAATCTCTGATGAAAGAACATGAAAATCCGGAGTGGAAAAAAAAGGTTTCAATGCAGGATCTTGTCCTTCCGGGAAGTGTAGAGATTCTTGAGGCAGCGAAAACAGATGATGCAAGATTGCTGCGGGAGACAGATGATAAGTTGTTCTTAAGAATGTTTTTGAAATATTTGCAGAAGAATCATCATAAGATCTATCTCCTGGCAGCAAGTCAGGAGGAACTGGTGAAAGCAGAGGAAGCTCTTGCAAAGTATAATCAGGGGATTCGTGTGGTAGGAGATGCTGTGATCCATCCGGAAGACGGAGAGCTGACAGATGCAGACCGGATTCATGGAATAGTGAATGCAGTCAACGGCTCAGAGGCAGATTGTATTTTATCAGTCCTTCCATCGCCGGCGCAGGAAGATTTTATTGAACAGAACAGGGCATTGATCGACACAAGAGTCTGGATTGGCTGTGGATCGGTTCTGATGCGCAGTTTTGATGACAGAAAAATGACGAGCAGAATAAAGAGAATGTTAGTAAAGAAAGTATTTCGCTATAAAGTAGAGAAACAGAATTAGTTTTTGTGAAGAATGCTAAAAGATAAAAATGTGAATATTTCATGGATTCGACGAAGAAATGCATAAAAAAGATGGATTTCCTCTTTCTTTTTTTGCTGTTTTGCCTTAATATAATATAAGAGTATGTGTGCGGATAAATAATGCATACGAAAAAATTGTGGAATATGCACATGCGTGTTACTACTTACAGTTTGCTGTGACCAGCAATACATCGCACAGAGTGGAGGAAAAAAGGATGATTTCGAATCAGATACTTCAAAACACTATTGAAGGATTAAAGGGAATATCAAGGGTTGATTTCTGTGTACTCGACACAGAAGGCAAGGAACTTGCAGCAACATTTGATATGGCAAAAGATTGTGGGGAAGCGGTTCTTTCTTTTGTTGAATCACCGGCAGACAGCCAGGTGATCCAGGGATGCCAGTTCTTTAAGATCTTTGACGAACAGCGTTTGGAATATGTTTTGCTTGCAGATGGCGAGACAGAAGATGTGTATATGCTTGGTAAGATTGCGGCATTTCAGATCCAGAGTCTGCTTGTAGCTTATAAGGAGCGTTTTGACAAAGATAACTTTATCAAAAATCTTCTTTTAGACAACCTTCTTTTGGTTGATATTTACAATCGTGCAAAGAAATTACATATTGACACAGAAGTAAAACGTGTTATCTTTATTATTGAAACATCGCACGAGAAAGACAGTGCTGCACTTGATAATGTGAGAAATCTTCTGGGAGGAAAGTCAAGAGACTTTATCACAGCTGTTGATGAGAAGAATATTATTGTTGTGAAAGAACTCTCAGATAAGGACGGCAATAAGGAACTTGAGAAGATGGCGAAAGAGATGCTGGATACGCTCCAGGCAGAGGGAGGCGACGAGCAGATCCATATTGCATACGGAACCATCGTAAGTGATATCAAGGAAGTATCCAAGTCATACAAAGAGGCGAAGCTTGCACTTGATGTAGGTAAGATTTTCTTTGATGAGAAGGATATCGTTGCTTATACAACACTTGGAATCGGTCGTCTGATCTATCAGCTGCCGCTGCCACTTTGTAAGATGTTTATCAAAGAGATTTTCGAAGCAAAATCTCCGGATGACTTTGATGAAGAGACATTGACAACGATCAATAAGTTCTTTGAGAACAGCCTTAATGTATCAGAGACATCCAGACAGCTCTATATCCACAGAAATACACTGGTATACAGACTGGATAAGCTTCAGAAGAGTACCGGTCTGGATCTGCGTGTGTTTGAGGATGCCATTACTTTCAAGATTGCCTTAATGGTAGTAAAGTATATGAAGTATATGGAGACATTAGAGTACTAGAACCGTAGGAGTATAGATAAGTTTTAGGAGGAACATATGATTGAATTAAGGAATGTGACGAAGGAGTATTCCAAAGGTCATGCAGCCTTGAATGGTGTTTCCGTGAAGATTGAACGCGGAGAGTTCGTATTCATCGTTGGTGACAGTGGATCAGGTAAGTCTACATTGATCAAATTGATCATGAAAGAGTTGAATCCGACCGAGGGTACAATTATCGTCAACGGCCAGAATTTGAACCGTATGAAACACAGAAACATTGCTAAATACAGAAGAGGACTTGGAGTTGTGTTCCAGGATTTCCGTCTTCTGAAGGATCGTAATATTTATGAGAATATTGCATTCGCACTGCGTGTGACTGAGACACCGACCCGTGTAATCAAGAAGAAGGTACCGGCAGCTCTGTCACTGGTTGGACTTGCACAGAAGTACAAGTCATTCCCGAAAGAGCTTTCAGGTGGAGAGCAGCAGCGTGTAGCGATTGCAAGAGCAATTGTAAATGAACCTGCCATTCTGCTGGCGGACGAGCCGACAGGAAACCTTGACCCGACAAACTCATGGGAGATCATGAGTCTGTTGAAAGAGGCGAATGAGCGTGGAACAACAGTACTTGTTGTTACACATAACCAGGAGATCGTAAACGAGATGAACGAACGCGTCATTACTATGAAGCAGGGCGTAATCGTCAGTGATGAGAAAAAAGGTGGGTATATAGATGAGGATTAGTACATTTGGATACGTTGGAAAGCAGGGCGTTAAGAATATCTGGAGAAACAAGATGTTTTCACTCGCATCCATAGCGACGATGTCAGCATGTATTTTCCTGTTTGGATTGTTTTTCTCACTGCTTGTTAACTTCCAGTATATTATTAGAAGCGCAGAAGAGGGGGTTGCAATCACCGTATTCTTTAATGTGGATGCGACACAGGAACAGAAGGATGCAATCGGTGAACAGCTTAAATCACGAGATGATGTTTCAAAAGTAAACTATATATCAGCGGACGATGCATGGGAATCATTCCGGAAAGAGTATTTTGGAGATAACCCGGAACTTGCAGAAGGTTTCAAGGATGATAACCCACTGGCAAGTTCAGATAACTACGAAGTCTATATGAAGACTTTAAAAGGGAACAGTAAGGATCTGATCGCAAAGAGCAAGTCTCTTTCAGTAACTCAGCAGGATTTGGTTAAGTTTGCACAGAGCCTTGACGGAGTAAGAGAAGTTAAAAAATCAGATGTTGTAGCGAACACACTTTCCAGTGTGAATATGCTTGTTGCATATGTTTCAATTGCGATTATCGCAATTCTTCTCGGAGTATCAATCTTCCTGATCAGTAATACGGTAACAACAGGTATTACTGTCAGAAAAGAAGAGATTGCAATCATGAAATATATTGGAGCGAAGGACTTTGTTGTAAGATCACCATTCGTGATCGAAGGTCTGATCATTGGATTATTCGGTGCAGTTATTCCGCTTGCACTGTTATATTTCCTTTATGACAAGGCTGTAGTATATATTATGGAGAAGTTTAGTATTCTGAAGAATATCATCACATTCCTTCCGGTTGGAAATGTATATATTTATTTGTTGCCAATCGGGCTTGCAATGGGAATTGGAATTGGATTCCTCGGAAGTTACTTCACTGTTCGTAAGCACTTAAGAGTGTAATAGGAGATACCTATGAAAAGACGGATGAGAAAGGTGACAGCACTGGTTCTGTCAGTCGGAATGATGCTGTCAATGACAATTACTTCCGGTGCTGTGACAATTGATGAAGCGCAGAAAAAAGCAGATGAGCTGCAATCACAGAAGAGTGCAGCTCAGGCTGAAAAAGATACACTTGCTGCGAAACTTAATTCCATCATTGACCAGATGAACAAGACGCAGGAAGAATTAAGTGCCAAGGAAACTGAAATTTCAACAGCTGAGGAAGAGCTTGTACAGGCGAAGGTTGATGAGGATGATCAGTATAACAGCATGAAGAAGAGAATCAAATTCATGTATGAGGGTGGTAATACCCAGTTCCTTGAGATACTGATGTCCAGCAGCAATATTGGTGATCTGCTCAATAAAGCGGAGTATGTATCAAAGCTTTCTTCCTATGACAGAGATATGCTTGTTGCTTTTCAGGAAACGGTGAAAGCTGTAGAAGAAAAGGAAGCAAAGCTTAAAGATGAGTATGAGAAGCTGAATACATTACAGACAAGCTTGGTAAGTCAGCAGACAGAAGCACAGAATCTGATCAGCAGTAAGGAAGCACAGATTGCGGAGATTCAGGATCAGATTACAGATAATGCGAACCTTCTTGCAGATCTTAAGGCGAAAGCAGAAGCTGCAAAACGTCTTCAGGAAGAGCAGGCAGCGGCGGCTGCTGCAGCTGCTGCGGCGGCAAAGAAGAACAATAGCGGAAGCAGTAGTAACGGAAGCAGTAGTTCCAGACCGGCTTCCAGCGGAAACGTAGTGAGCGGAAGTGGATATTTTACACATCCATGTCCGGGAATGACGTACCAGTCCAGTTATTTCGGAGAGGTTCGATCTTTCGACCCAAGACCACATAAAGGAAATGATTATGCCGCACCGACGGGAACACCTACATATGCAGCAGCAGCCGGAACAGTTATTACGGCAGGCTGGAGCAACAGTGCAGGAAACTGGGTTGTTATAAGCCATGGAAATGGATTGGTGACAAAGTATATGCATCACAGTTCAATTTGTGTGAGTGCCGGTCAGAGAGTGGAAAAAGGACAACAGATCGGATATGTTGGTTCTACAGGATATTCAACCGGAGCACATCTACATTTCCAGGTAGAACTTAACGGAACACCAGTGAATCCAAATAATTATATGTAAGACAAAGGGATTCAAAATCTTCCTTTCATGTTTACATGAAAGTGATTCAAAGAATAAAGGGGGACAAAGTGGAAGATTCTGCTTTGTCCTTTTCTTTAAATAACAGCGAAAGGGACAGACAATGGAACAGAAAAAGAAAAAAGGATATGGAGCCGGGATTGTTACCGGAATTCTTGCAACAGTTCTTGTCGGCCTGCTTCTCCTTGGGGGATTCAGGGTCATTACGAACACAGCCGGCAGTTATGCATCCGGTAAAGTGACAGAAAAAGAGGTATCAAAAAAACTGGACAAGCTGAATGCTTTGATTGATAAATATTATCTGTATGAAGATAAAATTGATACAGATAAGCTGGCAGAAGGAATTTATTCCGGATATACGAGTGCACTGGGAGATAAGTACACTGTTTATTATGATGAAGATGAGACGAAAGCTCTGATGGAATCAACAAGCGGAACATTTTCAGGTGTGGGTGCAACGCTGACAAAAGATGCGGATACGGGCTATGCGACAATTGTAAATGTCTATGAAGACTCTCCGGCAGAGAAAGCAGGACTGAAAGCCGGAGATATCCTGGAGAAAATCGATGACCACGAGGTTGGTGATGAGCAGCTTGATACGGTGGTGTCCTGGATCAAAGGGGAAAAGGGAACAGATGTAAAGATTACAGTTCTCAGAGACGGAGAAGAGCTGGAACTGACTGCCACACGAGATACGATCGAAGTGAAGACAGTTTCGTATGAGATGAAAGAGAACAAGATTGGCTACATCAGAGTGTCTGAGTTTGACACAGTAACTTATGACCAGTTTAAAGAGGCATTGAACGATCTTGAAAATCAGGGAATGCAGGGTCTTGTTGTTGACCTGAGAAACAACCCGGGTGGAAGTCTTGATACAGTTACGAATATGTTGCGTCTGCTTCTTCCGGAAGGTACAATTGTATCAACAAAGGACAAGAATGGAAAGACAGACGAAATCACTTGTGACGGAACTCATGAATTTAAGAAACCAATGGCAGTTCTTGTAAACCAGTACAGTGCCAGCGCATCTGAAATCTTCAGCGGTGCAGTACAGGATTATGGAACAGCAAAGATTGTAGGAGTGACAACGTATGGAAAAGGTGTTGTACAGCAATTGATGGATCTGGGAGATGGAACCTGTCTAAAAGTGACGATTGCTGAGTATTATACCCCAAATGGAAGAAGCATCAATGGAAAAGGTGTTGAACCGGATGTGAAAGTTGAATACCAGTATGATGAGGAGAATCCAAAAGCAGACAACCAGCTGGATCAGGCATTAAGCACAGTTCAGGGAGAAATTAGTGAAAGTACACAAAACCGATAGGTTGAAAATATCTTGTTTTGATGAAAAGTTAAAATGTGTGACAATTTGAATAAAACCTCTTGAAAATCAAAAAACTCTGTGCTAATATTGAAAACAAGTTTTAGCAGACTAAAGTGCTGAATCAAAAAGGCGAGGAACAAGACTCTGATTCACAGAAACTGACAGGAAGTTGGCGTCACCGACTGAGAGCGCCGGACAGTGGAGTGCGTTAAGGGAACACTTGGGAGCTGGCTGTTTGAACAGGTGAAGTAGGGCAGCACGTGGAGCATACGTTACATGCAAAGAGTGGAATCTGGCTTACACAGGGATAGAGATAAGATTTGAAATGTGAAGACTGAGATTCAATGCGGGTGGTACCGCGGATATTATGATTGTAATTTCCGTCCCGGGATACTGATGTATCCCGGGGCTTTTTATTTAGAAAGCTTCTTCCCGGGATGCTGGAATCTGAAAGGAGAAGAATTATGGAATTTGTAACAGGTGTAAAAAAGAAGGAAACATTGGAACTGAGTGAACTTCTCGAAGAGGGAAGAATTGGAACCGAAGTGAAAGTAAAAGGTGCGATCCATACGATCCGTGATATGGGAACAATTGCATTCATTATTCTCAGAAAAAGAGAAGGACTTGTTCAGTGTGTATATGAAGAAAATATTTCCAAATTTGACTTGAAAGATGTGAGGGAAGCAGATACAGTAGAGGTAACAGGTGTGCTTGCAGAGTCTGCGAAAGCTCCGAATGGGATTGAGATTCGCCTTGGTGAATTGAAGATCTTAAGTGAGCCGGCAGAGCCAATGCCGCTTCCGATTGCAAAGTGGAAGCTGAACACATCTCTGGAAGCAAAATTAAACTACAGACCGATTTCTCTGAGAAATATCAGAGAGCGTGCGAAGTTCAGAATTCAGGAAGGAATCGTAAGAGGGTTCCGCGATTTCCTTTATAAAGAAGGATTTACAGAGATCCATACTCCGAAAATCGGTGCCAAGAGTGCAGAGGGCGGTGCGAACCTTTTCCGTCTGGAGTATTTCCATAGACCGGCGATCCTTCAGCAGAGCCCACAGTTCTACAAGCAGATGATGGTCGGAGTATTCGACAGAGTCTTTGAGACAGCGCCAGTATTCCGTGCAGAGAAACACAACACAAAGCGTCATCTGAATGAGTACACAAGCCTTGATTTCGAGATGGGATATATTGATGGATTTGAAGATATCATGGCAATGGAAACTGGATTTCTTCAGTATACGATGGAGCTGTTGAAGAAAGAGTATGCAAGAGAACTTCAGATTCTGAATATCGAAGTACCGAAGACAGATAATATTCCGGCAGTAAGATTCGACGAGATCAAACGACTGGTATCCGAGAAGTATGACAGAAAGATCAAGAACCCATTTGACCTGGAACCAGAGGAAGAGACATTGATCAGCCGTTATGCGAAGGAAGAATGGGATGCAGATTTTGTATTCGTTACTCATTACCCATCAAAGAAACGTCCATTCTATGCAATGGATGATCCGGAGGATCCGACTTACACGCTCAGTTTTGACCTGCTTTTCAGAGGAATGGAGATCACAACCGGCGGACAGCGTATTCATGATTATCATGAACTTCTTGCGAAGATGGAGAAGCGAGGTATGACAGATGAAGGCATGGAGCAGTATTTAAGTGCATTTAAGCATGGAATGCCACCACACGGAGGTCTTGGAATAGGTATGGAACGTCTGACAATGAAGATGATGAACGAAGACAATGTAAGAGAAACAACATTATTCCCAAGAGACTTAAGTCGTCTGGAACCATAAGAAGAAAATACAAAAAACGGGTCAATCCCCCTGGATTGAACGAAAAAACTGTTGGATGTGAAGGTCTGAACTGAGAAAGAGAACTGCCCACAGGATGTTGTGGTCAGAAACTTAAGGAGTAGAAACGAGGGAGGATCTTTATGTTTAAGAAAAAAGAATGTTATCTTTGCGGAGGTAAATTGATTGATGGCCGTTGCAGTTCCTGCGGGCTGGATAACACAAAGCTGGAGAAAAAGAATTACAGGCTGAATGAGAGCAGCTTTGATCGCAAGAAAAAAATGACATATTCCCAGAAACGACAGAATGAGACTGGAGAGACAAAAAAACGGGAGAAAAAGCAGGATGCGGGACATCTCTGTGAGAGTCATAACGGACGGAAAAGAACGCAGACAGAATATCAGCAAAAAGAAAATCCGCGGATGGAAATCCCACAGACAGGGCAGATGCAGCTGGGGGGGCCGACGGTATTTAATCCGGCAAGGAAGGTTCATGCAGGATCTTACGAGGAACAGAAAAAGGCAAGGAAAATCAGTGGAATTCTTGCGGGAATCATCGTAGCAATCGTAGCATTTACAAGCATTGCAGGTTCCGTTGGTGATTTCATTTCCTCATTTGGGGATGATTTTCATTCCTTAGATTATGACTGGAATGATGATGGCAGCGAAGTGGAGTCTGAGTATGATCCATATATGAATACAACGAGAGAACTTTCTGAGACAGGAGCAACTTATGATTGTGTATTAGGATATGGGGAGTATGAGATCGGAGCACAGATCCCGGAAGGAACTTATGAAGTGGAGCTTGTCTCAGGAGAAGGCTCCATGCAGCAGGATGATCCTGAGAATTCGATTTATTACTATTCTTATTTTAGTGAAGATGAGTCAGATACGGATGCAGGAGATTATCTGGATGATGTGAGACTATATACAGGAGGTCATCTGAAGATTGATACAGGACTGGTTGTTCAGTTTCATTCTGAGAATGCACAGCCGGAACAGATGCAGCTGGAAGAAAATCCGCTGACGGAACAGGTAACATTGAAAGCCGGAAACACTTATACGGCGGGAACAGATTTCCCGGCAGGATGGTATGATGTGACCGAGGCATCAGGAGTCGACTGGGCGGAGCTTCATTACAAGATTTATCTTGGTGATTTTTATGATAAGGAAAATGAAAATCTCAATTATGAAAATTATGGACTCTGGTTTTATGATACAGATGGATCAGAATCTTATAGAAATGCAGTTTTCCCGGAAGGAACGGAGCTAGAAGTGGATGATGGGGACTTAATCCTGACGCCGTCCGGCTCAGTAAAAAACCAGAACTATGACAGTTTCTATGATATGTACCGCTACAGGTCGCAATAAGCTGAGAAATTTATGATACTGATTTTGGAAATTGTCAGGATTAGCAAAGACAGAGTAGAAAGAAAGGATGATTAAATTGGCAAATAAAATATCCGATGAAACAATCGAGTATGTAGGAATCCTTGCAAAGCTGGAACTTTCAGAGGAAGAGAAAGAAGCAGCGAAAAAAGACATGGAGCAGATGCTGGATTATATAGATACATTAAATGAACTTGACACAGCAGGAATCGAACCGATGTCTCATGTATTTCCGGTACAGAATGTGTTCCGTGAAGATGTTGTGACAAACGGAGATAACAAAGAAGCGACACTTGCGAATGCACCACTTCGTAAAGAGGACAGTTTTGAAGTGCCGAAGACAATTGGTTAAGGGAGTGAGAGCAGATGGATTTATTAAAACTTACAGCCCTTGAACTGGGCGAGAAGATCAAAGCAAAAGAAGTAACTGTACGAGAAGCAGTCGATGCAGTGATTGGACAGATCAAAGAAGCAGAGTCAGAGATTCATAGCTTTGTGACGATAGATGAAGAAGGTGCTTATGCACAAGCGGAGGAAATTCAGAAGAAAATAGATGCGGGCGAACTGACAGGTCCACTTGCAGGAGTTCCGGTTGCAGTAAAAGATAATATGTGTATCGAGGGACAGCTTACCACATGTAGTTCAAAGATTCTTTCCAACTTCAAACCGACCTATACGGCAGAGGCAGTTGAGAACCTCAGAAAAGCAGGAGCGGTTATCATTGGTAAGACAAACATGGATGAATTTGCCATGGGAAGTACAACAGAGACGTCTTATTACGGACCGACACGCAATCCGCACAACACAGCGCATGTTCCGGGAGGTTCTTCCGGTGGTTCCTGTGCGGCAGTGGCAGCATCCGAATGTTATTATGCACTTGGATCTGATACCGGCGGATCCATTCGTCAGCCGAGTTCTTTCTGTGGAGTTGTCGGACTAAAACCAACTTATGGAACCGTTTCCCGATATGGACTTATCGCATATGGATCTTCTTTAGATCAGATTGGACCGGTAGCGAAAGATGTATCGGATTGTGCGGCAATTCTTGAAGCAATTGCATCCCATGATCCGAAGGACAGCACTTCCATGGATCGTGATGATTGTGATTTCACAGAAGCACTTGTCGATGATGTGAAAGGACTCCGTATTGGAATCCCAAGAGACTATATGGGAGAAGGTCTGGATCCTGAAGTAAATGATGCTGTGATGAAGGCAGCAAAAGTACTCGAAGAAAAGGGTGCGATTGTTGAGGCGTTTGATCTGCGACTTGTAAAATATGCAATCCCTGCTTATTATACGATCGCAGATGCAGAGGCAAGTTCTAACCTGGAACGTTTTGATGGTGTGAAATATGGTTATCGTACGAAAGATTACGATGGACTTCATAACATGTACAAGAAAACACGTTCAGAAGGATTTGGTCCGGAAGTAAAGAGAAGAATCATGCTTGGATCTTTTGTCTTAAGTTCAGGATATTATGATGCTTACTATCTGAAGGCACTTAGAACAAAAGCTTTAATCAAGAAAGAGTTTGACCGTGCATTCCGTAATTATGACATCATTCTCGGACCGGCAGCACCGACAACTGCTCCGGAGCTTGGAAAGAGCTTAAGTGATCCGATGAAGATGTATTTGGGAGATATTTATACAATCTCAGTCAATCTTGCAGGTCTTCCGGGAATGAGCGTTCCGGTTGGAAAAGACAGCAAAGGACTTCCAATCGGTATGCAACTGATCGGAAATGTATTTGAAGAAAAAACTTTGATCCGTGCAGCATATACCTATGAGTGTGCGACAAAGAAGATGCATGAAACACCGGCATCTGTCGGTCTTATGTCAGAAAAGGAGGTGCGTTAACAATGGCAAAGCAGTATGAAACAGTCATTGGACTGGAAGTGCATATTGAGCTGGCTACAAAGACAAAGATCTTCTGTGGATGCAGCACAGAATTCGGTGGCGCACCGAATACACATACTTGTCCGGTATGTACCGGTATGCCGGGATCGCTTCCGGTGTTGAATAAACAAGTTGTAGAATATGCTATGGCGATTGGTCTTGCAACAAACTGTAAGATTACACAGGTATGCAAATTTGACCGTAAAAATTATTTCTACCCGGATAACCCGCAGAACTATCAGATTTCCCAGCTGTATCTCCCGATTGCCAGAGATGGATATGTAGAGATCGAGAGTGGTTCGGGAAAGAAGAAAGTAAGAATCCATGAGATGCATATGGAAGAAGATGCAGGTAAGCTGGTTCATGATGAGTGGGACGATACTTCACTTGTCGATTATAACCGAAGCGGTGTGCCACTTGTAGAGATCGTATCTGAACCGGATATGCGTTCCGCAGAAGAAGTTATTTCCTATCTTGAGAAGCTTCGTATGATCGTGCAGTATTTAGGCGCATCAGATTGTAAGCTTCAGGAAGGTTCTATGCGTGCTGATGTCAACCTGTCTGTCCGTGAAGTCGGATCCGATCAGTTTGGTACAAGAACAGAGATGAAGAACCTGAACTCATTTAAGGCAATCGCACATGCAATTGAAGGCGAACGTCAGAGACAGATTGAGTTGATCGAAGAAGGAAAACAGGTTGTACAGGAGACAAGACGCTGGGATGACAACAAAGAGCATTCTTATGCAATGCGTTCCAAAGAGGATGCACAGGATTATCGTTATTTCCCGGAACCAGACCTTGTTCCGATCGTGATCAGTGATGAATGGATCGAGAAAATCAAATCTCAGCAGCCGGAACTTCGTACGGAGAAGCTGGAGCGTTACAAGGAACAGTTTGATATTCCGCAGTATGACGCAGAGATCATCACAGGTTCTAAGAAAATGGCCGATCTTTTTGAGGCAACAACAGCAATCTGTGAGAAACCGAAGAAAGTTGCAAACTGGCTGATCGGAGAGACCTTCCGTCTGATGAAAGACAATGGTATGGAGCCGGAAGATTTAACATTCTCTCCGGAGAACCTGGCAAAATTAATTGATCTTGCGGAGGCAGGAACCATTAACAGTTCTGTGGCAAAAGATGTATTCAAGCAGATTTTCCAGGAGGATATAGATCCTGAGAAATATGTCGAAGAACACGGGCTTAAGATGGTGAACGATGAAGGTGCACTCCGTGAGACAGCTGCCAAAGTGATCGCAGACAACCCACAGGCAGTCGCAGACTTCAAAGGCGGTAAAGAGAAAGCAATCGGAGCACTGCTTGGACAGACAATGCGCGCCATGAAGGGGAAAGCAAACCCTGGAATGGTGAACCAGGTGCTGCGGGAGTTGTTAAAATAAAATTTGATTTGTCTGTTAGGATTCTTGTAAATGGAACAGATACATTTATTGACTAAGAGCCAGAACAGTTACCGTGAGTGGTGCCTGTCTGGCTCTTACTAACATACGGAACAAAGTGTATTCGGAACGCTCCTGCCTTACATGTGTCCTCAACAATAAAGAGACAAAAGCACTTGGTTATTCAAACGAGAAGTGATAGTTCAATAGTGACGGAGCCAACCAGACAAATCTAATTTGTTGTATTGACAGTTTGAAAAATGTCTGCTATATTACAAGTAGAACACAGAGAAATAATAAACTATATATGTTCAAAACAACAAGAGATTCGGAAGGATGTGGAAAGAATGAAACGAGATTATTATGAAGTGCTTGGACTGTCAAAGGGCGCAGAGGATAAAGAGATAAAGAGAGCATATCGTAAGCTAGCGAAGAAGTATCATCCGGACACGAATCCTGGAGATAAAGAAGCGGAGAAGAAATTCAAAGAGGTGACGGAGGCGTACTCTGTACTGAGTGATCCGGAGAAGAAGAAACTGTATGACCAGTTCGGTCACGCTGCATTTGACCAGAGTGGTTCCGCAGGTTCCGGATATGGAAATGCAGGTGCAGGTGGCTTTGGAGGATTCGGCGGAAACGGTGGATTCAGAGGCGGTACTTACCGTAGTTATGGCGGACCGGGAAGCGGATATCAGGAGTATCATTTCGAAGGTGGCGACATGGATGACATGTTTGGTGACATTTTTGGAAATATGTTCCATGGAGGAAGTGCTTCAGGTCGCAGCAGAAGGTCATCAGGATTTACCGGAGGATTTGGAGGTGAAAGCTTTAAATCAAAAGGTTCTGATATCAAGGCAGGTATCACTGTAGGATTTGACGAGGCTGCATTTGGTGGAGATAAGGTTATTACTCTGAGTAATCCGGAAAATCCAGGACAACCGGGACAGTCACTGAAGGTTCATATTCCGGCAGGTATTGATAGCGGAAAGTCAATCCGTTTAAGAGGAAAGGGAATGCCGGGAACCGGTGGTGGTGAAGCCGGAGATCTTCTGTTGAAAGTAACAGTTGCTCCGAAACCTGGATATGAGCGGAAAGGTATGGATGTATATACAACCGTATCTGTTCCGTATACAACAGCTGTTTTCGGAGGTGAGGCATTGGTTCATACACTGTATGGAGATGTTATGTGTAAGATTAAAGAGGGAACACAATCGGGTTCCAAGATTCGTCTGAGAGGTAAGGGAATTGTTTCGATGAAAGATTCATCCGTTCACGGAGACCAGTATGTGACAATTCAGATTGAAGTGCCAAGAAACTTAAGTCCGCAGGCAAGACAGAAATTAAAAGAGTTTGAAGAAATCTGTCAGGGGAGTTCAAGAACAGCATAAATAGATGAAAAGACCAGAGGCTTGTTTTACAAATTGAAACAAGAACCTCTGGTCTTTTCTGCTGTTTAGAAATATTGCTGTAGCTGTTTAGAAGTTACTGTGAGCAGTAACGTTTTGCACAGGTACAATTTATAGCCACTGACTCAGAAATTTGAAGCCAGTAACAAACGAATTATAATTGGGATTCTGCTAGTCACGTTCCCAACGACCGGAAGCACCACATGGAAGAACCAATCCTGAATCTGTAACAGGAAGTCCGATCTCCTGAGAATCTACATGTCCGTTCCAAGGTTTTAATTCAGTTGAGATCATGTAGGTAAGTACGGCAGGAGCAAGTCCTGTTGTATAAGAATTCACAAGGAAGAACAGTGCATCCTTGGAAAGAATCTTTGTACAAAGCTTGATGAGTGGATGGATCATATCTTCAATCTTCCAGATCTCGCCTTTTGGTCCACGCCCATATGATGGCGGATCCATAATGATTGCATCATAAGTGTTGCCACGGCGGATCTCGCGCTCAACGAACTTCACACAGTCATCGACAAGCCAGCGGATCGGTGCATCTCCCAGACCGGAAGAAACCGCATTCTCCTTTGCCCATGTCACCATACCCTTAGATGCATCTACATGAGTAACCTGCGCTCCGGCAGCTGCCGCTGCAAGTGTAGCACCTCCGGTATAAGCAAAAAGGTTCAGCACCTTGACCGGACGTCCAGCATTCTTAATCTTTTCAGAGAACCAGTCCCAGTTAGTTGCCTGCTCAGGGAAGAGTCCTGTGTGCTTGAAACTAAATGGTTTTAAATTAAATGTGAGAGAACCGTAATGGATCTGCCACTGCTGTGGGAGACTAAAAAACTCCCATTCACCGCCACCCTTTTTGCTACGGTGATAATGTCCGTTCATCTCTTTCCAACCGCGGTTCTTCTTAGGAGTATCCCAGATGACCTGCGGGTCCGGACGGACAAGAAGATAATTTCCCCAACGCTCAAGCTTTTCGCCACCTGAGCAGTCAAGAATTTCGTAATCTTTCCAATTATCTGCAATCCACATGAATTAGTTAATCCTTTCTAAAAAAAATACTTGTAATCATTCAGAGACAATCTCAAAAAACGATACATTTTGAAATTGTTTCGTTTTATATCGTCTATAACATTTCTATTATAATCGAAAGCCCTATGGTAATGCAATGAAAATTTTGTGATTGAGAAATTATTGAAAAAATACTGGAAAAAATGCACTAACAACCCACTAAAATGGTAGGAATATAAAACAAAGCGACGAAATCATATAATACCTATTGACGTAGTAGGTTAATAGGTGTATCATACGCCTATCGAATCTGAGATGCGAAAAGTAACAAAGTTACATCAAATGATAGATGGAGTGATAGGTATGATAAAAGTAGAACATGCAAACAAAACATTTTCCGGGAAATACGGTACAGTACATGCGCTGCAGGATGTCAGCATTCATGTAGAGAAAGGTGACATCTACGGAATTATCGGATTTTCCGGAGCAGGTAAATCAACTTTGATCCGGTTGGTAAATGGATTAGAGACACCGGATACGGGAAATGTTATAGTCCAGGGAGAAAATCTTGGGAATCTGAAAAAAACGCAGCTTCGCAAGCTTAGAAGAAAAATCGGAATGGTTTTTCAGCAATTTAATCTTCTTGAATCAAAAACAGTGTATCACAACATTGCATTGCCATTGATTCTTGAAAAGGCACCAAAGGAAGAGATTGATAAGAAAGTAAAAGAAGTACTCCGGTTTGTAGAACTGGAAGATAAGAAAGATGTTTATGTAAGCCAGCTTTCGGGAGGACAGAAACAGAGAGTGGGAATCGCAAGGGCACTGACAACAACACCGGACATCCTGCTCTGTGACGAGGCAACAAGTGCACTGGATCCACAAACTACAGAATCCATTCTGAAACTGCTTAAGAAGATCAACCGGGAGATGGGAGTTACAATCCTTCTGATCACACATCAGATGCAGGTTGTTCAGATGATCTGTAATAAAGTAGCAGTTATGGAGAACGGACAAGTAGTGGAGGCCGGAAGTGTGCTTGATGTATTCGGAAAGCCACAGGCACCTGTTACAAGAAGATTCGTTCAGACTGTAGTAAATGATCAGATTCCGGAAAGCATTCTAAGTCTTGTGAAAGAACAGAAAGAACATTTCCGGGTAGAGAGGCTTAAGTTTATCGGAAGTAGTGTAAAACGACCTGTGATTTCAGATATCTGTCATGTGGATGGAATTGTAGTAAATATTTTGGGAGCGACCGTGCAGGAATTGCAGGAGAATGTAATGTGTGTGTTCATTTTGCAGCTGATTGGAACGGAAGAGAAAATATTAGAAGCTGAGAAACAGATTGATGAGAATGGAGTAATCAGAGAAAGAGTGGAGGCGATTTAATGGAACAAGAGTATTTTGGAGTATCACTGGAAAAGTTACTGACCAGTGGTGGACAGACCTTATATATGGTTGCATGGTCACTGATTATTGGAACAATCATAGGAATTATTTTGGCACTGATCCTTGTGCTTTGCCGTAAGGGAGGACTGATAGAGAATCTGATCCTTTACAATATTGTAAGTATCTATATTAATATAGTAAGAAGTATTCCATTTGTGATCTTACTGGTAGCGATCATGCCACTGACAAGGGCAATTGTTGGAACGACCATTGGAAGTACAGCATCACTTGTTCCGCTTGTTATTTATATCAGTCCATATCTTGCACGCTTGATGGAAAATAGCTTACTGGAGATTAATCCGGGTATTCTGGAAGCGGCTGAAGCAATGGGGGCATCTACCTGGCAGACGATTCGGTATTTTCTGCTTCCGGAAACACTTGGATCTATCGTACTCGCATTGACAACAGGTACGATCGGGCTGCTTGGAGCATCAGCAATGGCTGGGTATGTAGGCGGAGGAGGTGTCGGAGACCTGGCACTGACTTATGGATATCAGAGGATGAATACACCATTGATGATTTTTACTGTAGTTGTACTGGTCGTATTTGTACAGATCCTTCAGCTTGCAGGAAATACAATTTCAAGAAAACTCAGACAACATAGATAATTGATTAAGAAAGAACGAGGAGAATTATATTATGAAAATCAAGAAAATTATTGCAGGATTATTAGTAGCGACAACAGCATTCAGCCTGGCGGCATGCGGAAATTCAGGTTCAGGAGATACGAAGAAAAGTGACGCGGATACATCAGAGAAAAAGGAAATCGTCTATGGAAAATCCCAGGGACCATATACAGAACTTTTCGAAGATGCAATTGTTCCAATTCTTGAGAAAGAAGGATATACCTTAAAAGCTGTTGACCTTTCAGATCTTCAGACAGCAGATGTTGCACTGAATGATGGGGATGTAGATGTCAATGTAGAACAGCATACAGCATACATGGACAATTTCAATCAGAGTTATAACGCAGATCTGGTTGCAATCAGTCCGATTCCAACTGTTCCGGCAGGAGTTTATTCAGAAAAATACGATTCTGTAGATGAAATCCCGGATGGTGCGAAGGTTGCAGTCCCAAATGATGCGTCCAACACAGCACGCTGCTATCTGATGCTTCAGAAAATCGGCTGGATCAAGCTTGACGAGAATGCTGATCCATCCACAGTGACACAGGATGATATTGTAGAGAACCCACATAATATTGAATTTACAGAAATGAACAGCATGACAATTCCGGCAGCAGAATCTGATTTTGATTATATTGCAATCACAGGAAGTGTTGTATATAATGCAGGCATTGATGCTTCTACAGCACTGGCCAATGAAGATATTTCAGATTATCTTGTACTTCAGGTTGTTGTAAAAGAAGAGAACAAAGATGCAGATTGGGCACAGGCAATCGTGGACGCATACCACTCAGATGAATTCAAACAGTATATGAAAGAAAACAATGATGGATTATGGTGGATCCCGGAGGAGCTTCAATAATTAAGAAAGGCAGTGATGAAAATGGATCAGACAGAAAAATTAATCCTAGAAGCAATCGATCAGCACAGAGATGAGATCATTGAATTTGCCAGAGATATATACGATCATGGAGAACTTGGATATAAAGAATTCAATACAGCAGAAAAATTCATAAAGAAGATGAAAGAATTAGGTCTGCGCACAGAAACCGGACTTGCAATTACAGGAACAAAAGCGTATTTAAATGAAGAAAAGAAAGATACAGCAAGCCTTGCACTTCTTGGAGAACTTGATGCACTTAGGATTCCGGAGCATGCTCATGCGAATCCAGAGACAGATGCGGCACATTGCTGCGGACATCATGCACAGATGGCTGGAATCTTTGGCGCGGCACTGGCTCTTACAGTTCCGGAGATCGCGGAAAAACTGGATGGACAGGTGGTATTTTTTGCAACACCGGCGGAAGAGTATGGTGAAATTGGATTCAAAAATGAGCTGCGTGCACAGGGAAAAATAAAATATGGCGGTGGAAAATGTGAGCTGCTTCGTATCGGTGCATTTGATGATATTGATCTTTGTATTACACATCACATTGCGCCGGGGGATGATATCATAGTAGGAAGTGGAACCGGAAATGGATTTGTATCTAAAGTGATCCGTTGTTTAGGTAAGGCAGCCCATGCGGCAGGAACACCGGAACAAGGTGTAAATGCTCTGTCGGCGGCGTCACTTGGTCTGCAGGCACTCGGTCTGAATCGAGAGACGTTCCGTGATGAGGATTGTGTCCGTGTCCATCCGATCATTACAAAGGGCGGCAACCTGGTAAATGTAGTGCCTGATGAAGTTGTAGTAGAGACATTGGTAAGAGCTAAAACAATCGAGGCATTTACAGATGCAGCGAAGAAAACAGACCGATCCTTTCACGCAGGAGCTACTGCAATGGGAGCGAAGGTTGAAATCACAACACTTCCGGGATACCTTCCGACACTTGCGGAAGAAGCACTCCCAGAATTAAAAAGAGCAGCAGAACTTTCTGCACCGGAAACAAATGTGATCGAGGCCTCAGGACATACGGGAGGATCAACAGATGTCGGTGATGTCCAGCACTTAATGCCTGTATATACATTTAATACAGGTGGTGTAAAGGGTGGACTCCATCAGGTAGAATTTGAAGTGACGGATGAGGAAGAAGCTTATATTGTCACTGCGAAGATGTTTGCACTTGGAGCCTATGGACTTTTGAAAGAAAAAGCAGCAAGAAGCAGAGAACTTGTTAAAAATTATAAGCCGGTATTTGAAAATTCAGCAAAGTATGCGGAGTTTATGGATCAGTTTGATTCGAAAGAAGTGTTAGAATAATTCTATACATTTCCCTACTTTTATGGTATAATTTAAAAGTTATTTTAATAATTTATCGATTTAATGTGATGAACAGTCGACGTAATAATATCATAAAAGAAAGGAATTAGAGAAGTATGTTATCTACGATAGAATCAGTAAATAGTGCTGTGAATAACTTTATCTGGGGCGTTCCGGCTATGATCTGCATTATTGGAGTCGGGCTTTACTTAAGTATCCGGACCGGCTTCCTTCAGATCAGAAAATTTCCGTATGCGATGAAAGTGACAATCGGAAGGATGCTCCGCAAAAGAGATGCATCTGACGGTGCACTGACTCCGTTCCAGGCAGTTTGTACCGCGCTGGCGGCAACTGTCGGAACCGGAAATATCGCCGGGGTTGCCGGTGCTATCGCAATCGGAGGGCCGGGCGCAGTGTTCTGGATGTGGATCTCAGCACTTCTTGGAATGTGTACAAAGTTTTCAGAAGTTACTCTTGCAGTTCATTTCCATGAGACGAATGCGGAAGGAGATCGTGTTGGTGGACCGATGTATTATATCAAAAATGGTCTGAAAAAGCATTGGCACTGGCTGGCTTATCTGTTCGCTGCATTCGGAGTTCTGACTGTATTTGGAACGGGAAATGCAACACAGGTGAATACAATTACAACAGCAATCGATTCTGCACTTTTTAATTATGGAATCATAGAAAAGGATTCTGTTGGAACATTGAATCTGATTATCGGAATTGTACTTGCTATCCTGATCGGCATGATCCTTCTTGGAGGAATTAAGAGAATTGGTCAGGTTACAGAAAAGCTTGTCCCATTTATGGCAGCAATTTATGTGATTCTGGCACTTGGTGTTGTTGTTTTGAATTTCCAGAACATTCCGAGCGTATTTGGATCCATTTTCGAAGGCGCATTTTCACCGGCATCTGTGACCGGAGGCGCCGTGGGATCTTTCTTTATGAGTATGAAGAAAGGTGTTTCCAGAGGAATCTTCTCTAATGAGGCAGGACTTGGTACAGGTTCTATCGCGCATGCATGTGCAGATACGAAAAAGCCTGTAAAGCAGGGATTTTTCGGAATCTTCGAAGTATTTGTTGATACCATTGTAATCTGTACATTGACAGCACTCGTTATTCTGTGCAGCGGTGTTCCGGTTGGATATGGAGAGGCAGCAGGAGCAGAACTTACTATTCTTGGATTTACATCCACTTATGGAAACTGGGTATCTATCTTTACAGCGGTTGCAATGTGCTGCTTCGCATTTTCTACGATTATCGGATGGGGATTGTACGGAACGAGATGTGTGGAATTCCTTCTTGGTACAAAAGCGAATAAGCCATTCATGGTACTCTATGCACTCGTTGCAATCGTCGGTGCTACAATGGAACTTGGACTGATGTGGAATATCGCAGAGACATTTAATGGTCTGATGGCAATCCCGAACCTGATTGCAGTATTCTTATTGTCAGGTGTAGTTGTAAAGCTTGTGAAAGAGTATTTTGCGGGGGAAGGAAAAGAAAGTTAAAAATAAAACTAGATATAGAAGATTTAAAGCTCTGGTGTTTTTTGAAATCACCGGAGTTTTTTTAATGGAGCAATAAAAAATATCTTATATCCCCCCACCTGGCTTGTGGGTTTATTCTGTTTCTTATACAATAAATTGCATTGAAAGAAAATAGACAGCATGAGGAGAAAACGATGAAACGAAGAAAACCATCACAGGTGATCGCGGTAACATTAGCAGTCTGCATGTTGGCAGGTTGTGTACTTACAGGCTGTGGAAGCAAATCAGACAATGCAAATAAAGAGACTACACAAAGCGGGTCTACATTAATCTATGGAAGTAATGATTACACAAGGATCAATCCGGCTATTGATGAGCATGGAGAGATTAATCTGCTTCTGTTTGACGGTCTGACAGCACATGATGAGAATAATGAGGTGGTACCGGGACTGGCAGAATCATGGGAGCTGGATGACGCGACAAATACTTATACATTCCATCTTAGGGATGATGTAAATTGGCATGATGGAGAGAAATTTACAGCAGATGATGTTGAGTTTACGATCAAAGCAATCATGGATCCGGACAATGAATCAGAGATTGCTTCTAATTATGAGGATGTTACAGCAATCAATGTGATCGATGATAAGACGATTTCTTTTACACTTCGGGATAAGAATGTGGCATTTCTCGACTATATGACAATTGGTATCCTTCCGAAACACTTACTGGAAAGCAAGGATATGCAGACAGATGAATATTTCCATAATCCAATCGGAACGGGTCCGTATAAGATTCAGGAGTGGGATGAAGGACAGAGTATTACACTTGTAAAGAATGAGGATTATTATAAAGGAGCTCCGAAGATTGATACGATCGTGTTTAAGATTGTACCGGATGATAATGCAAAGGCACTTCAGTTAAAATCCGGTGAAATCAATCTGGCAAAGGTGACACCGAAGGATGCACAGAATTTCACAGATGATGATACTTTTACAGTATATGATATGAAGACAGCAGATTACAGAGGTATCCTTTATAACTTTAATAATGAGTTCTGGCAGAGGAACAAAGATGCAATTCCGGCAATCAGCTATGCAATCGATCGTCAGAAGATAGTAGACAGTGTTCTTCTGGGAGAAGGAATTGTATCTTATGGTCCGCTTCAGAGAAATAAATATAATAATGAAGATGTAGAGAAATACTCTTATGATCCGGCAAAAGCAAAAGAAGTGTTAGAAGCGGCTGGCTGGACATTGGGAGATGACGGAATCTATGAGAGAAACGGAGAGAAGCTTTCTTTTACAATCAATGTGATGGAAGGTGATCAGGTGCGCGCAGATCTTGCGGCTATCGCATGTCAGCAGCTGAAAGAAGTTGGAGTTGATGCAAAAGCACAGGTTCAGTCAGAAATCGACTGGGCAAATCAGGAAGCATTTTTGATCGGATGGGGAAGCCCGTTTGATGCTGATGACCATACATATAAAGTGTTTGGTACAGATAAAGGAAGTAATTACAGTGGATATTCCAATGAACAGGTAGACACTTATCTGACACAGGCAAGGCAGACAAGTGATGAGAATGAACGTAAAGAAGCATATGCAAAGTTTCAGGTTGCACTTGCAGAAGATCCGGCATATACATTCTTCTGTTATTGCGATGTAGATTATGTGACGAATAAGAAAATCCAGGGAATTACAAAGGATACAGTTCTTGGCCATCATGGTGTTGGAATTTTCTGGAATATAGAGGATTGGACAATCGAATGAAAATAGAAGAAATACTGGCAGTGAAGCATTTGTCAGTTGAATTTCAAACTTCAGATGGAAAGAAACAAGTAGTAAAGGACGTCTCCTTGTCGTTAAGACAAGGGGAGGTCCTTGCTCTTGTTGGAGAGTCAGGATGTGGAAAGACTGTACTGTGCCGATCAATTTTGAAATTACTGCCCAAGAGTGCGTCTGTGACAGGCGAAGCCATTCAATATAAAGATCAGAACCTGATCGGATATAATGAGAAAGAGATGCAACAGATCCGAGGACATGGAATCGCGATGGTCTTTCAGGATCCACAGAGTACGTTAAACCCGACGATGACAGTTGGAAGTCAGATGGAAGAGGCTATTTTGCTGCATGAAAAAGCTTTAAATCAGAAGAAAAGAGAGAAAGATTTCGAGAAAAATAAGAAGAAATCAGCAAAAGAGCGGGCAATCGAACTGATGAAGCTCGTTGGGATCAAAGACGCAGAGCAGCGTTATGATCTATATCCGTATCATTTTTCAGGTGGAATGCGTCAGAGATGTGTGCTTGCAACAGCGCTTGCCTCAAATCCAAAGCTTTTAATTGCGGATGAACCGACAACAGCGCTGGATGTGACAATCCAGGCAGAGATTCTGAAACTGTTGAAAAAATTACAGAAAAAATTGAATTTAAGCATTCTGTTTATCACACATGATCTCGGAGTTGTTGCTCAGATCGCAGACAGGGTGGCAGTCATGCAGGATGGAAATATCGTGGAATTGGAAGAAGCAAAACAGCTTTTCACAGCTCCAAAACATTCTTATACAAAGAAATTGCTTCATGATCATCCTTATTATATGTATAGAAATGAATCAGAATTAAAAAGTGAGTCGAAATTGCATGAAAAACTGGTAGAGATCTCGCATTTGTCCTACGCCTATCCTTTGGATAGAAAAAGGACGTTTCAGGCAGTAAAAGATGTGTCCTTTGATATAAGAAGAGACGAGATTTTTGGACTGGTAGGTGAGTCGGGATCTGGAAAGTCAACGGTTGGAAAATGTCTGATGGGAATTCTAAGTCCGGAAGCAGAAACATTTTCTTATGATGGGATAAATCTTCTTGATAAAAAAGCAAAAAAGAAAAATGCGAGAAGACTGCAAAAAGAGCGGCAGATGATCTTTCAGGATTCAACATCTTCCTTAAACCAGAAAATGAAGGTAGAGAAGATCCTTGCAGAGCCATTGGAAATACATAAAGTATTTTCTGACAAGAAAGAACAACATGATTTTTTATGTGAAATGATGGAAGAAGTGGAATTGCAGGAAGAACAGCTTCACGTGTGGCCACCGGAGTTGTCAGGCGGACAAAGACAGAGAGTTGCAATCGCAAGAGCATTTGCAATGAAGCCGAAGCTCTTGATTGCAGATGAACCCATCGCTTCGCTGGACGTAACTACACAGGCACAGATGGTGAAGCTGTTTCGGCATTTACAAAGAGAACATGACTGTGCAATCCTTTTTATTGCGCATGATCTTTCAATGGTGCGTCTGTTGTGCGACCGTGTCGGAGTGATGAAGGATGGAAAACTTGTGGAGATAGGAGAAACCGAGCAGGTGTTTGAATATCCACAGCATTTATATACGAAGAAACTTCTGGAGGCGATTCCGATTCCGGAGATTTCAGGAGAGGAGCAGAGTGATGAAGAAACAATGGTTTAGAAAAATCGGACTGATCTTGCTATCTGTTTTTGTGCTCTCACTTCTTGTGTTTGTAATGTCGCGGCTGGCGCCCGGGGATCCGCTGGTTTCTTATTATGGAGAGCGTGCAGAGAGGATGTCTGTGGAAGAACATGAGCATGCAATGGAACGACTTGGATTAAACGAACCTATCCCTGTTCAGTATGTGAAATGGCTTGGAAATGCATTTCAGGGGGAGTTTGGAATCTCTTATAAATATAAACAAGATGTTCTTACCGTGATCGAGGGACGTTTAGTCAATACATTATTGCTTGGTGGAATTGGTTTTATCCTGACATTTGGACTGGCACTTTTGCTTGGAATTTTCTGTGTGTATTATGAAAATCAGCTTCTAGACCGGATTTTGCGTAAGGTGGGAACAATCACAAGCTGTATTCCGGAATTCTGGTTGTCACTTATATTGATTTTGATTTTTAGTGTGAATCTAAAGCTCCTTCCGGGAAGTGGGGCATATGATCTTGGTCAATCGGCAAATCTGTTGAGCAGATTGACGCATCTGATTCTTCCGCTGACAGTTGTTGTGCTGAGCCACCTTTGGTATTATGCGTATCTGATCCGTAACCGATTGTTGGAAGAAACTAGAAAAGACTATGTTTTACTGGCAAAGGCAAAAGGAATGTCACGAAAAAGAGTATTGTTCTTTCACTGTGTGAAAAATATTATGCCATCGTTCATCAGTCTGATGGCAATTTCACTTCAACATGTGATCGAAGGGACGTATATCGTGGAAATGGTATTTTCCTATCCGGGAATCGGAACGCTTTCTTTTGAAAGTGCAAAATATCATGACTATAATATGCTGATGGTGCTTTGTGTATTTACCGGTATTTTTGTTATTGCAGGAAATGTGATCGGACAGTCTGTCAGTGAATGGATCGATCCAAGAATGAAAGAGATAAAAATGACAGGAAAGGCAGATATGGTATAAGGTGGAGAAAATGAAAAAAGCGAAAAAAAATAATGCCGTTATCATTGCCGGAAGTATTCTTGCAGTCATTGTATTTGCCTGTGTTTTCTGTCGTTTCTTTATGACGAAAGACCCTACATACATGGATCTGAAGAACTGCAACATTTCACCGAATAAAGAGTTCTTTTTTGGAACGGATACGATGGGAAGAGATATTTTTTCAATGATTTTATACGGTGGTAGAATATCGTTGTTTATCGGGTTGATATCCACCGTGTTATCGACTACGATTGCGGTGATCTACGGATCCTTCAGTGGAATCGCACCGGAGTGGATTGATGAACTGATGATGCGTTTTACAGAAATTTTATTGAGTATCCCTTCCATTCTGTTAATTATCTTTCTTCAGGCACTGGCAGGAAAGAACTCGGTTGTTGCAATCACCATAGTAATTGGTCTTACCAGTTGGATGAATATCGCAAAAATGGTACGTACCGAGGTACGACAGCTCCGTGAGAGTGAATATCTGATTGCTGCAAAATGTATGGGGGGAAGCTTCTGGCATATTTTACGTGTGCATTTGCTGCCGAATTTTGTTTCGTCAATTATGTTTATGGTCGTGATGAACATCAGAAGTGCAATTATAGCAGAGTCAACATTGAGCTTTCTTGGGATTGGTCTTCCGATGGAAATTATTTCCTGGGGGAGCATGCTCTCGCTTTCTGAAAAGGCATTGATGACAAACTCCTGGTGGATCATTCTGATTCCGGGAAGCGTGCTTGTAATCACATTACTGTGTATTACGGAACTGGGAGAAGCTTTGCGTAAAAATGTGAATCAGAAAGAAGGAAATTTATAGAGAATTTCTATAGAATAGTTTGATAACCTATAGTAAAAATGTTATACTGAAAAACAGAAGCCTGGAGGTTGAAATACCTGAACGAATAGGTAAAGGAGAGCAATAGAATGGTAACAGTAAATGCTATGGGAGATAAATGCCCGGTTCCGGTAATCAAGACAAAGAAAGCATTAGATGCTTTGACAGCTCCGGAGACAATAGAAGTTCTCGTTGACAATGAGACAGCAGTGGCTAATGTGACTAAGATGGCACAGAGTACAGGCGCAGCAGTAACACAGGAGAAGCTTGGAGAGGATGAATATAAAGTGACAATTCAGGCACTTGCAGGAGAGGAAACTCAGACTGCGCCGGCGGGTGCGGTTTGCGATTGTGTTCCAACAGGGGATACGGTAGTTGTGATTTCTTCTGACAAGATGGGAAGTGGAAATGATGAGCTTGGTAAAGTGCTGATCAAAGGATGCATCTTTGCAATCACACAGCTTGATGAACTGCCAAAGAAGATGATCTTCTACAATGGTGGTGCCACGATCACATGTGAAGGATCTGACTCTCTGGAGGATCTGAAGAATCTTGAAAGCCAGGGCGTTGAAATCGTGACTTGTGGGACATGTCTGGATTATTATGGACTGAAAGACAAGCTTGCAGTAGGAACAGTTACAAATATGTATGACATCGTCGAGTCTATGAATAATGCAGGTAAGATTGTGAAACCTTGTTAGAAACATAGGAATAGTTACAGTAATTTGAAAATGTGATGGAAAAGCTGCTGCAACAGCTTTTTCGTATACCGAGGGAATTATTTTGAAAAAATATTCGAAAGGAAGTGGGCGAAATGAGTAAGGGACTCAAAGAGATTCATCTGACACAGATGACAAAGACAGCTGGTTGAGCGGCCAAAATCGGTCCTGAGACCCTTGCCCAGGTTCTGGGTAAGCTGCCTAAATTTTCCGATGAGCGTCTGCTTGTCGGTGTTGAGACATCAGATGATGCCGCAATTTATAAAATATCGGATGAGACTGCCATGATACAGACACTGGATTTCTTCACACCGGTTGTGGACGATCCGTATCTGTTCGGACAGATTGCAGCGGCGAACTCCTTAAGCGATGTATATGCAATGGGAGGAGAGCCGAAGGTTGCATTGAATATTGTATGTTTTCCAAATTGTCTGGATCCAGAGATCTTAGGGGAGATTTTGCGAGGCGGAGCAGACAAGGTGTTAGAAGCAGGAGCCGTTCTGGTCGGAGGTCATTCGGTGCAGGATGATGAACCGAAATACGGACTCTCGGTAACAGGCTTCGTTCACCCGGATAAGATTTATAAGAATTACGGGTGTCAGTCGGGAGATGTGCTGGTTCTGACCAAACAGCTTGGAAGTGGTATTGTGAATACAACAGTGAAAGCACAGATGGCTTCCGAAGCAGCCGCAGATGAAGCTGCGAAAGTAATGGCTTCATTGAATCAGAGAGCGAAAAGAGCAATTGAGAAACACACGATCCACGCATGTACAGATGTGACGGGATTTGGATTGCTGGGACATTGTACAGAGATGGCTGAGGCAAGTGACATGACTCTGGAATTATATCCGGAGCAGATTGAATATATGACAGAAGCGATTGCATATGCAAGGATGGGACTCGTTCCGGCAGGAGCATATAAGAACCGGGAGTTTGCAGCAGAAGGACTGGATGCAGGAGATATAGAAGAGGTCTATTTAGATCTGATCAGCGATCCGCAGACTTCAGGAGGACTTCTTGTCAGTGTCCCAAGAGAAGAATTAGATTGTCTGTTAGCAGACTTTGAGGCAGTGGGAATGGAGACGAAAGTTTCTGTTGTAGGCTGTGTTAAAGAGCGGCAGGAAAAACTCATCCAACTAAAAAAAGGAAAAATGGAAATGCTGTAAGAGATTTCTTGTTACTGTTCACAGTGCTTTGTGAGCAGTAACGGTTTCTTGCGGCATTTCGCTGTAGAAAGAGAAAATAAGGAGCAGCAGTAGTTGGAACAGTCAGATCAGAATAAGAAAAGAGAAAATTTACAGAAAGAAAAGAATCAGATCTTTCGCCTGCTTCCGCGAGTAGATGACTTGATGAAGAAAGAAAATGTTCAGAGACTGGCAGAGAAAGAAGGATATGAGCGTGTTCTCGGAGCAGTCAGAGATTCTGTGGAGAATCTGAGAAATGAAATCTCACAAGGAATCAAAAAGGGAATCAGTGAGCATGAAGCGAAAGAAATGATTCAGAAATTTCTGTATGAGATAGAATCAAGTTCAAGGAAATCAGAAGTGAACCATCTTCTGGAACAAGAACAGAAAAAGGAGATCCAACCAGTTTATAACGGAACAGGAGTAATCCTTCATACCGGGCTTGGACGTGCAACGCTTAGTCATGAGATTGCGGAAAAACTGAAAGCAGTTGCAGAGAATTATTCCAGTCTGGAATATGATTTACAGACTGGAAAACGTGGAAACAGGACCGGATATGCAGAAGAATTGCTTTGTCAGATCACGGGAGCAGAAGCGGCAATTGTTGTGAATAACAATGCCGGAGCTGTACTTCTTGCCTTGAGTGCATTGACAAAAGGCGGAGAAGTGATCGTCTCCAGAGGAGAACTTGTTGAAATCGGCGGGAAATTCCGTATTCCGGAAGTTCTTGAATTAAGCGGTGCTATTTTGAAAGAAGTCGGGACAACCAATCGTACAAGGATAGAAGATTATAAAGCAGCAGTCAGTGAAAAGACGAAAGCATTTTTGAAAGTCCACACAAGTAATTACAGAATTGTCGGGTTTACAGAATCGGTAAGTGCAGAAGAATTGTATGAATTAAGTACTGGTCTGATAGAGTGCACGCAGGAATTGCCACCTGAAAACTTCGAGAATCATACGGAACGAAGCGGAATTCCAGTGATTGAAGATCTGGGCAGTGGTGTACTTATAAAACTGGACGAATATGGTTTATCCAAAGAACCAACCGTACAGGAAGAAGTAAAGGCCGGTGCAGATGTTGTTTGTTTTAGTGGGGATAAACTATTTGGTGGAGCACAGGCAGGAGTCCTTGTCGGAAAGAAAAAATATATTGATCAGATGCGTAATCATCCATTACTTCGGGCTCTTCGAGCAGATAAATTCACATTGACAGCGATAGAAGAAGTATTGAAATGTTATCTGGATCAGAAAGAAGCGGTTCAAAAGATTCCAACTTTGAGAATGCTGACAAGACCTGTGGAGGAAATAAAAGAGAAAGCAAGAGTCTGTGCTGATAGATGGAATCAAGAGGGAGCGTTGGTTCAGATTCAAGTGGAAAAATGTATTTCTAAGGCAGGCGGTGGAGCACTTCCCGAAACAGGGATTTCAAGTTATGGAGTAACATTGGAAGCAAACGAGATCACCGTTGAAGAATTAGAAAGCAGGATGAGAAATCTCTCAATTCCGGTGATCGGAAGAATAAAGGAAGGGCGTTTCCTTCTGGATATGAGAACTTTCCCGGAAGAAGGAATCGAATATCTGGCGACACAGATCAGGCATGTTATGGAAAGAAAACATAACTAAGAAAGAAAAACAGCATTAAGAAAGGGACTGCATTAGATGGAAAGACATGTGATCATCGGAACTGCCGGACATATCGATCATGGTAAGACGACACTGATCAAGGCATTAACGGGAAGAGATACAGACCGTCTGAAAGAAGAGAAAGCACGTGGAATCACAATTGATCTAGGGTTTACATGGATGGATTTGACAGACGGAGAGCGTGTCGGAATCATTGATGTTCCCGGGCATGAGAAATTTATCTCTAATATGACTGCAGGTGTGGTAGGAATGGACCTTGTTCTTCTTGTAATTGCAGCAGATGAGGGGATTATGCCACAGACAAGAGAACATCTGGCAATTTTACGCCTTCTGGGTGTTGAGAATATCCTTGTTGTTTTGAATAAATGTGACCTTGTGGATGAGGAATGGCTGGAGATGGTAGAACAGCAGGTTTGTGAAGAAATGCAACAGTTGCTTACAGTAGGTCAGAGAAATGATCAGGTAGAAGATAAGCTGGAATATAATGTGGACATTGTACGTGTTTCAGCAAAATCAGGAGCTGGAATAGAAGAATTAAGAAGTCAAATCCTGAAATGTGTAAAAAAGCAGAAGGAAATGTGGAAAATTCCTGCATTTCCAAGACTTCCTGTGGACAGAGTATTTTCAATGAAAGGAAGCGGAACAGTTGTGACGGGAACACTTCTTGACGGGAAAATTCATTCGGGAGATCAGGTGATGATCTATCCACAACAAACTTCGTGCAGAGTTCGTGGAGTTCAGGTGCATGAGCAGGAGGCAGAAGCTTGTGAAGCAGGTCAGCGAAGCGCACTGAACCTGGTTCAGACGGACCGAAGACAGAGCAGTGATGGGAAGTTTGTGTATCGAGGAAATGTGATTGCACCGGAAGGAAGTATGAAAGTCAGCCGCTATGTGAATGCAAAACTGACACTTCTTCCTCAGAGTAAAAGAAGTATTGAACACCAGACTCGATTACATTTTTATAGCGGAACAACAGAAGTTCTCTGCAGAGCAGTTCCGTTGTCCTGTGAGAAAGTTGAGCCGGGGGAATCAGCCTATGTCCAATTAAGGTTAGAAGAACCTGCTGCGTTTTGTCCAGGGGACAGGTTTATTGTCCGATTTTATTCACCACTCGAGACAATCGGTGGAGGAATTATCCTTGAAATGGGAGAAAAAAAAGAGCGAAAATATCATGATGGGGTTTTACAAAGACTGGAACTGTTGGAAAACAATCTTTGGAATCAAGAAAATAAGTGTTCAAAGGAAATCCTAGATCAAGAAAAGAGCCTGCAGGAACAGATTTCTTTAGAAAAGAGAATTATGGATGAATTGGAAAGCTGGTTGTCTGCTCATCCATATCGAAGAGGAATGCCAAAGACAGTTCTTCTCAATCAGATCAGCAAAGGGAAAAAGGAACAGAATCGGGAAATTCAGAAATGTCTTATACGATTGGAGGAACATGGAAATGTCGGTTGTATAAGGTTGCAACAGGAAAATTCTAGTATAGAGCTGATTTCTCCGGAGGAATATAAAGTAAAAGAGACGGAAGAAGTTTCTAAATTAAGAGAAATCTTTGCCAGTCAATCAGATGAGAATAAAGTTTTCTTTTTGAACAAAGTGGAATTGGAAACATTTTTTGAGTCAGCAAGAAAAACGAAAAAGAAAAGTGGAATACAAAGTCAGGATGAATTGATGGAAATTCTGAATTATATGCAGGAAGAAAACGAAATTACAGAGGTTTGTGAGAGTGTTTATACAACAACAGAGATTACGTTTAAAATTAGAACAGAAGTAAGCCGTATGTTATCTGTATCTAAAGTGATTACACTGAGTCAGGTGAAAGAAGTATTTCAGACAAGCAGAAAAAATGCCAGATTGATTTTTGAATATACAGATCGAATCGGATTTACAGCAAAAGAAGGTGCACGGACAGAACGCTCCGCAGGAAATAAATTGCAAAGAGAACAAATCAGAGGAAAGTAAGGGGAGAGTGAATGAACTTAAAACAACTGGAAGCGTTTGTGAAAGTAGCAGAAACAAAAAGTTTTTCGGAAGCGGCAAAGCAGTTATTCCTTACGCAGCCAACTATCAGTGCACATGTGTCTGCATTAGAAAAAGAACTGAATACCTGTTTCCTTATAAGAAATACAAGAGGAGTTGAGCTGTCAGAGAGTGGAAAAGAGCTTTATGCTTATGCGGTACAAATGCTTGAAATCGAAAAGACAATAAAAGGACGGTTTGGAAAAGAAATAAAACCGGAGGGAAATGTACTTCGTATTGGTGCTTCAACCGTACCGGCGCAATATATTCTTCCAAATGTAATGTCTACATTTCATGCAGAATATCCTGGCGAAAAATTGAAGCTTTTTGAGACAGACAGTAAAGGAGTTATCGATATGATTCTTTCCCATCATATTGATATTGGATTTACAGGAACCGTGATTGAGAAAGGAAACTGTAAATATCTTCCATTTTATGAAGACGAATTAGTTGTGCTTACTCCGGCAAATGAGAAATTTGTTGAAAAGCTTTGTGGTGGACAAATATTGGCGGATTGGATCATGGACGAGCCGGTGATCTTAAGAGAAGAAGGATCCGGAACAAAGAAAGAAGCAGAAAAAATGCTGGCAGAACAAGGGATTGATATGAAAAAACTGAAGCTGGCAGCATTGATGGAGAATCAGGAGACGATCAAAAGATCTGTAAGTAAAGGAATGGGAGTTACGATTTTGTCTAAACTTGCGGCAGAAGAGGAATTGAAAAATGGAACACTTCTGGCTTTTCCACTGGGAAGTCAAGGTGGAAAGAGATCTATCAACCTTGTCTATGATGCAGAATATCCGTTGCTTCCGGCAGCAGAGCGTTTTATAAAGATGATAAAGAGAATGTATTTGAAGAAAGAAAATACAGGGATAGATGAATAGCAAATAACACGCCCTATTTATAGAAAATTCCTATAAATAGGGCAGATCCATTACGGATTCCTATTAGACGGAAACAGAAAAGAGAAGTATACTATAACTAGTGATTTGTATCTGAAAAGTAAACGATATAAACACATACAGAAAGGAAGAGAAGCCCTATGATCTACATGGATAATGCGGCAACCACATTGCAGAAACCGGAAGAAGTAAAACAGGCGATTCTCTATGCTCTCGAGCATATGGGGAATGCAGGGAGAGGCGGAACAGAAGCTGCACTTGATGCTTCGAGAAGTATCTATGCAGTAAGGGAAAAGCTTGCAGATTTTTTCAATGCAGAAAGTCCGACAAGAATTGCATTTACTGCAAATTCTACAGAGAGTCTTAATATTGCACTGAAAGGTCTATTTCAACCGGGCGATCATGTGATCACGACAGTACTGGAACATAATTCAGTATTGCGTCCGCTGTACTGGTGTCAGGAACAGGGAGTAGAGCTTACGATTCTAAACTGTGATGAAAAGGGAAATCTGTCATATGAAGAGATGGAGAATGCGGTGCGGGAAAATACAAAAGCAATTGTGTGTACCCATGCTTCAAATCTAACGGGGAATATGATCGATCTGAAACGGGTAGGACAGATTGCATCAGAGAAGCATATTTTGTTTGTTGTGGATGCTTCTCAGACAGCAGGTGTTTATCCAATTGATGTGCAGGAACTTGGGGTTGATGTATTGTGCTTCACAGGACATAAAGGTCTGCTTGGACCGCAGGGAACCGGAGGGCTTTATGTTAGGGAAGGTGTGGAAATTCGTCCGCTTCTGTGTGGAGGAAGTGGCGTGGATACTTATAACATGCATCATCCGTCCCAGATGCCGACGGCACTTGAGGCCGGAACTCTTAATGGGCATGGGATTGCAGGACTTGGCGCAGCAATTGATTATCTGAACCGTACAGGAATTGATGTGATCCGTGAGAAAGAACTTCATCTGATGCGCAGGTTTTATGATGGGATTTCTCAGATCCCGGATGTGAAAGTCTATGGAGATTTTACAGCAGAGGAAAGAGCTCCGATCGTGACTTTCAATCTGGGAGATTATGACTCTTCTGAAGTCAGTGATGAATTAAATGAAGTTTATGGGATTGCGACCAGACCGGGAGCACATTGTGCACCACTGATGCACAAAGCACTCGGTACAGTAGAACAGGGAGCTGTCCGATTCAGTTTTTCTCATTACAATACAGAAGAAGAGGTCGATTTTGCAATTCGTGCAATAAAAGAGTTGTAGAGAAAGAGAGGAAAAGGAAATGAATTTATTTGATTCAAAGAAGAAACTGGGAATCGCCGGTGTCGTAATGGGTCTGGTGGCAGCAACACTTGCTTATTTTGGTAACCCAGCGAACATGGCAATCTGTATTGCGTGTTTTGTACGTGATACAGCAGGAGCACTTGGACTTCATTCCGCAGAACCGGTACAGTATGCAAGACCGGAAATCATCGGAATCGTCCTCGGTGCATTTATTATTTCAATTGCGACAAAAGAATATCGTGCAACAGCAGGATCTTCCACAATCGTACGTTTTGTACTCGGAATGATTCTTGTGATCGGAGCACTTGTATTCCTTGGATGTCCGCTTCGTATGGTGATACGTATGTCAGCCGGAGATCTGAATGCATGGGTAGCACTGATCGGATTTGCTCTTGGTGTTGCTACAGGCGTGTTTGCACTGAAGAAAGGTTTCAGCCTTGGGCGTGCACATGTGACAAATAAAGTGAGCGGAAGTGTACTTCCACTTCTTATGATCGGAGTACTTGTACTTGCACTTGGAACAAATCTTTTAAAGAGTAGTACAGCAGGTCCTGGAAGTATGCATGCACCAATCATTATTTCTCTGATCGGTGGACTTCTCTTTGGAGCATTTGCTCAGAAATCAAGAATGTGTTTCGCAGGAAGTATCCGCGATATCATTCTTATGAAGAACTTTGACCTGATCACAATCATTGTAGGATTCTTCGCAGTTATGCTTGTATATAATGTTGCAACAGGACATTTTGTTCTTGCATTCAATACACCTGGAGTGATCGCTCACTCCCAGCACCTGTGGAGCATTCTTGGAATGTATGCAGTAGGATTTGCAGCAGTTCTTGCAGGAGGATGCCCGCTGCGTCAGCTTGTACTTGCAGGTCAGGGATCATCTGATGCAGGAGTAACAGTGATCGGTATGTTTGCAGGTGGAGCACTTGCACATAACCTTGGCTTGGCAGCAAGTGGAACAGCACTGAATGCTGAGACAGGTGAGATCGTAGCCGGAGCTGTTCCGCCAGCAGGTAAGATCGCAGCAATTATTTGTATTATTATATGTTTTGTAATCGCATTTACAAACAAGAGAAGCGAAGCAAAATAAGGAGAAAATAGTTATGAGAGAAGTAGATGCAAGAGGATTATCTTGTCCAGAACCATTGATGCTGACAGCAGAAGCGATTAAAAGTGACAGTAGTCCGGTAAAGGTTCTTGTGACAGAACCACATCAGAAAACAAATGTGGAGAAATTTGCAAAGGATCACGGAAAGAAAACAACAGTAGAAGAAATCGAAGATGGATTTGCTGTTGTGATCGAGTAAAATGAAATAGTAAAAAGCCCTGCTCCCTTTACTGAATGTGAATTTGGTAAAGGGAGCATTTTAGTAATGAAAAATGTTTTCTATTTGTCTGGTTTCGGTTATAATAAGAGAGTTGAGAAAAAGGAAAGTGTGAGGATAACAGCATGTATATTTCAACAAAATATCTGCATGTATTTCTTGATATCGGAGATGCGCTGCTTTCAAGCGGGGCGGAGATATTTCGTGTAGAAGATACATTGAACCGTATGGGATATGCATGCGGTGCAACACAGATGAATGTGTTCGTGATCACATCGAGTATTGTTATTACAATGGAATTTCCAGAAGAAAATGTACGAACTCAGACAAGGAGAATCCGAAAGACCGGAGGAAATGATTTTGAGAAGCTGGAGAAATTGAATAATTTGAGTAGACAGTTTTGCCAGAATCCTATGTCTCCTGAAGAACTCAGGGAAGTCTTCGATCAGATTGACAAAGTTGTTCCGACACAGACAGGAAAACTCGCAGGGAGTATTCTGGCAGCTTTTAGTTTTGCGCTTTTCTATGGAGGAAATCTTTGGGATGCATTACTGGCCGGATTAGCAGGCATCTTAATCTGGGGAGCACAGAGACATATAAGAAAGTATTGCATGAATGAAGTGACGTTTCAATTTGTGGCATCATTTCTTGCGGGATGTTTTATTTGTGTTATGGCGAGGCTTTTTCCGGCTCTGCACGTGGATAAGATTATGATTGGTGATATTATGTTATTGATCCCGGGATTGATGGCAACAAATGCAATTCGTGATATATTGATTGGAGATACGATATCTGGGGTTATGCGTTTTATAGAGGCAATGCTTCTTGCAGCAGTGCTTGCACTTGGATTTATCGGAGCAATATTTCTGATTGGGAGGATTGGTTGATGACGTATATTGTTCAATTATTTACAGGTGCAGCGGGTTCGGTTGCATTTGGCATATTGTTTCATATGAAGAAGAAACACCTTCCATTGGCGGCACTTGGTGGTTTTCTGGGCTGGCTGTTATTTATCATCTGCAGAGAATGCTGGGGTGGTGTGTTCTTTCCGACACTGGCAGCAGCTTTTGGAATCGACTTATATGCGGAGATACTTGCACGTAGCTGCAGGAGTACTTCGACATCATTTTTTGTAACATCAGTAATTCCGCTGATTCCAGGAAGCACACTTTATTATTGCATGAGAAGCGTTGTTGAGGGGGATTTACACCAGGCGTGGAATTATGGAAGAGATACATTTTTATATGCACTAGGGATTGCGGCAGGTATGAGTATTGCCTGGGCAATCTGTGATTTTTTAAGAAAGATAAGAGGAAAACAGGAGATCTCATAAATGAGAAAGAAAGAATTAAAACTTGTGGTGACATTTCACACAACTGCGGATGCGATGGCGATGGAAAAAGCGTGCAAGGCAGAGGAGGTACCGGGCAGACTGATTCCGGTGCCAAGAGTAATCTCGGCCGGTTGTGGACTTGCCTGGGCAGCACCGCTTGAGGCGGTAGAACAGATCAAGCATGTAATGCAGGAAAAGGGGATTGAGAGAGAAGAACTTCATGAGTGCATGGTCTGATCTTTGGATTCAAGGCAAAATGTGCATATTCTGTGTTGAACAGTGGAGCGATAGATATGGAAGTGAAAAGTAATCATGTTTTCGTTACTGTTCACTCCGTTCACAGTAACGTAGCCAAAATTCATTCCAAATTGCCTGCGGCAATGGAATTTTGGCGTGTATGTCTCGGGATTTTGGCATATTCATGCCAAAACACCTCGCGGGATAGTGGTGTGTGAACAGTAACATGTTTTCAAAAAAGAAACGAGAATATGAGAATGAACGTTGATTCTGAGGGCGGTTTGCGCTATACTCTATTCAGTAATAAAAGAAAAAAGGTTACTGTTCACACGGGAGTGTACAGTAACGAAAAAAGTGCTGCTCACAGATCAGTGGGAGCGGTAATGAAAAGACTGCTGATAGTTCGGCAGAGAAGGAGCATAATATGAGAATTACAGATGACATTTTATATGTAGGTGTAAATGATCACAACATTGATTTATTCGAGGGTCACTATATTGTGCCGAATGGCATGGCTTACAATTCCTATGTGATCAATGATGAGAAAATTGCGGTTATGGATACAGTGGATGCAGCTTTTGGCGATGAGTGGCTGAAGAATATTGCAGATGTATTGAATGGAGCAACACCTGATTACCTGATCGTTCAGCACATGGAGCCGGATCATTCAGCAAATATTCAGAAATTTCTGGAAGTATATCCGAATACAAAGGTGGTTGGAAATGCAAAGACATTTACAATGATCGGAAACTTCTTCCGTGACCTGAAACTTGCAGACGAGAACAAGCTGGAAGTGAAGAATAAAGATACACTGACACTTGGAAAACATGAGCTTACATTTGTATTTGCACCGATGGTACATTGGCCGGAGGTAATGGTAACATACGATAGCAAGGATAAGGTTCTTTTCTCTGCGGATGGATTCGGTAAGTTCGGAGCGCTTGATGTAGAGGAAGACTGGGATTGCGAAGCACGCCGTTACTATGTCGGAATTGTTGGAAAATACGGAGCACAGGTTCAGAATCTTTTGAAGGTTGCAGCAACACTGGATATTCAGACAATCTGCCCGCTGCATGGACCGGTTCTTACAGAGAATCTGGAGCACTACATTGGACAGTATAATACATGGTCTTCTTATGGAACAGAATCTGAAGGTGTTATGATCGCGTACACATCTGTTTATGGAAATACAAAGAAGGCAGTTGAACTTCTTGCTGAGAAGCTGAAAGAAAAAGGATGCCCTAAGGTCGTAGTAACAGACCTTGCCCGTGAGGATATGGCAGAGGCTGTAGAAGATGCGTTCCGTTACGGTAAGATTGTTCTTGCTTCAACAACTTATAACGGAGATGTATTCCCGTTCATGAAGACATTTATCGAGCACTTGACAGAGCGTAACTATCAGAATAAGACAATTGGTCTGATTGAGAATGGATCCTGGGCTTCTATGGCTGGTAAAGTGATGACAGGAATGTTTGAGAAGAGCAAGAATATCACATGGCTTGAGACTTCAGTAAAGATTATGTCTTCTATGGATGAGCAGAATAAAGCGGACATCGAGAAGATGGCAGAGGAACTGATGTAAGCAATTTTGATTTACAGGAAAGAAAGATTCTGTTAGGATAGAATCAAATGGCGGAGCGGATGACCAGATATCAGCTGGCGTTTGCTCCGTTTCTTAATAAATACATCAATGATGAATTGTCTAAGCATTATGGAGGCAGAAGAGTAACTGGTGTGCTTCCTGGTCTTCAAAACCAGTGTGGGGCGTGGTACGTCCCGGGTGGGTTCGATTCCCACATGTCTCCGCCAAAAGAAAGGAAAAAGAATATGGGTATGAATCAGACGCCGGTGTCCGAACGAGTGCACATCGGCTTTTTTGGTAAGCGGAATGCAGGAAAATCAAGCGTGATGAATGCGGTAACAGGACAGGATCTTGCGGTAGTTTCTGATGTGAAAGGAACAACAACGGATCCGGTTTATAAGACAATGGAACTTCTTCCGTTGGGTCCTGTTGTGATGATGGATACTCCTGGAATTGATGATGAAGGTGAACTGGGTGAACTTCGTGTGAAGAAGAGCTATCAGGTGTTGAATAAGACAGACATTGCTGTTGTTGTGATTGATGGAACGTGTGGTGTCAGTGAAGAAGATCTCAAGATAACAGAGCAGATTCAGAAAAAGAACATACCTTATATAATAGTACTGAATAAATGTGAACGGTTTACACAAGAAGATGAGAGATTGCGGGTACAGGGAAATACCGCAAGTTATTTGAAAACAGAGAAAGAGAAGATTCTTCTTGTAAGTGCAGCGGATAAAAGCGGAATTTATGAGCTGAAGGAAGAACTTGGAGCGTTGAAAGGAAAGGAAGAGGAAGAACGAAAGATTGTTGGAGATCTTCTTGAACCATCCGATTTTGTAGTGCTTGTTGTGCCGATTGACAGTGCGGCACCAAAGGGACGCCTGATTTTGCCACAACAGCAGACGATTCGAGATATTCTCGATGCGGATGCATCTGCAATCGTTGTGAAAGAAACGGAACTTACAAAAACATTAGCTTCACTTGGAAAAAAGCCAAAGATGGTTATTACAGATAGCCAGGTTTTTGGAAAAGTTGCGAAAGATACACCAAAAGATATTTTACTGACATCCTTTTCTATTTTATTTGCAAGATATAAAGGGAATCTGGAAACGATGGTGCGTGGGGTAAAAGCACTTGATAGTTTAAGAGGCGGCGATAAAGTCCTGATCAGTGAGGGGTGCACGCATCATAGACAGTGTGATGATATTGGTACGGTGAAGATTCCACGCTGGCTGAAAGAGTATACAGGGAAGGAACTTATAATAGAGACTTCCTCAGGGACAGAATTCCCAGATGACCTTGGTTCATACAAAATGATCATTCATTGTGGAGGGTGTATGTTGAATGAACGCGAAATGAAATACAGGATCAGTTGCGCACAGGATCAGGGGATCCCGATTGCAAACTATGGAATGGTGATTGCATATATTCATGGAATATTGAAAAGGAGTCTGAGTCCATTTCCGGAGATAGAAAAACTCTTATAAAAGTAAAGAATGCGTTGCTGGTCGCACATCGTGTGAACAGTAACAAGAATGCATTATAACGGAAATGACGCCGCTTTGCTGGATCTGCAACTCCAGCAGGCGGCGTCATTTCTATGGTATGTAATTGAGAGGATCCTTTAGTTACCAGACAGAAACATCTGCACACGAAACTGGGGAATTCCTACAAAGAGGCTGTGCGCTGACGGTACTGCTGTGGCAGGGATATTCTTGGGGAAAACATCCGGCGTTAGCGTACTGCATGATAACTGAAGTATCTGACCTGTAAAAACGAATAAAAAAAGACAGTTTCTCCTCGGTAAATAGGAAAACCGCCTTTGGTCTTACAAGTCGAGATAATAATATCATTCGAACAGAGTGATGTCAAGTATATGAGAAGAAAAATTATGAGAATCTTAATTGGAATCCAGTTTAAACACATCATGTATTGAATAAAAAGGGGGAAATAATGATATAAAACGAGTTTCTTCTATATATAATAGGGAATGAAACGGAAAATATAATAGGAAGTGAATCGATCAATAATCAAATATATATACATGAGAAAACACAAGAATAAAGAAGGAAAAGATTGTACTCAAAAAAAAACAAAAAAAGTACTTGCAATTTTGCACTCTCTCGGATATACTAAAAGAGCTGTGACATGATAGCAATGAAGCGCGAGGTTGCTGCCCGGCAAATGAATAAGCTGGTGCAGGTTTTCCGTGGAGCGAATGTCAAGTTAGGAAACTGGCGACAAGTCACTGTACGAATCAAAAACTGATTACTATTTGCCCCAATGGGATAACCAGGGTAGGAGTATGAAACAACGTGTGAGTTTCTCACGACACACACGGGAGAGTGTACAGTCACCGCTTGTCGTACTGATGTGAAAAGTACGAAAAGGAGGCGACTTTTTTTATGGCAAGTCAAGTAATGAGAATCACATTGAAGGCGTATGATCATCAGCTTGTTGATGCATCCGCAAAGAAAATCATCGAAACTGTAAAAAAGAACGGGTCACAGGTGAGTGGACCGGTACCACTTCCGACTAAGAAGGAAGTTGTAACAATTCTGAGAGCTGTACACAAGTACAAAGATTCCAGAGAGCAGTTCGAGCAGAGAACTCACAAAAGACTGATCGATATCATCACACCAACACAGAAAACTGTTGATGCACTTTCTAGATTAGAAATGCCAGCTGGTGTATTTATCGACATCAAGATGAAGTCCAAATAATAAGGACATCTTAATTTTAAACAGTATTCCTAAAATTTAGGATGAGCGCGAAAGCGTTCCGCTGTAAATCACAGGAGGTAATTATAATGAAGAAAGCTATCTTAGCTACAAAAGTTGGAATGACTCAGATCTTCAATGAAGAAGACGGAGTTCTGATTCCGGTAACAGTTCTGCAGGCTGGTCCTTGTGTAGTAACACAGGTTAAAACAGTTGAGAATGACGGTTACAGCGCAGTACAGGTTGGATATGTTGACAAGAAAGAAAAGATTGTCACAAAAGACAACAGTGGAAAGAAGTCCATCGCTCACAGAAACGGTGTGACAAAAGCTGAAAAAGGTCATTTTGACAAAGCAGGCGTATCCGGAAAGAGATATGTAAAAGAATTCAGATTTGAGAACGCTGAAGAGTATACACTTGCTCAGGAAATTAAAGCTGATATCTTTGCAGCAGGAGACAAGATTGATGCAACTGCTGTTTCAAAAGGTAAAGGTTTCCAGGGCGCAATCAAGCGTCACAACCAGAGCAGAGGACCTATGACTCACGGTTCCAAGTTCCATCGTCATGCTGGTTCTAACGGCTCAGCATCTGATCCAAGTAAGGTGTTCAAAGGTAAGAAGATGCCAGGACAGATGGGTAACAAGAAGATCACTGTTCAGAATCTTGAAGTAGTAAGAGTTGATGCAGAGAACAATCTCATCCTCGTTAAAGGTTCTGTACCGGGACCAAAGAAATGCCTGGTAACAATCAAAGAGACAGTGAAGGCAAACTAGTCTGACAGCTAAGAAAGGAGGAACATACAGATGGCAAAAGTATCTGTTTACAATATCGAAGGTAAAGAAGTTGATACAATCGAACTGAACGATGCTGTATTCGGTGTTGAAGTTAATGAGCACCTCGTACACATGGCAGTTGTAAATCAGCTTGCAAACAATCGTCAGGGAACACAGAAAGCCAAGACACGTTCTGAAGTTTCCGGTGGCGGAAGAAAACCATGGAGACAGAAAGGAACAGGTCACGCAAGACAGGGATCAACAAGATCACCACAGTGGACAGGCGGTGGAGTTGTATTCGCTCCAGTTCCGAGAGACTATTCCTTCAAAATGAATAAGAAAGAGAAGAGAGCAGCTCTTAAGTCTGCACTTACTTCCAGAGTAGAAGAGAACAAATTCATCGTTGTTGATGAACTTAATTTCGACGAAATCAAAACAAAGAAATTCCAGGCAGTACTGAACAACCTGAACGTTAACAAAGCGCTGGTAGTTCTTGAAGATGGAAACAAGAATGTTGAGATTTCCGCAAAGAATATCCCGGATGTTAAAACAGCACATACAAACACAATTAACGTATATGACATCCTGAAATACAACACAGTAATCGCTACGAAAGCTGTTGTTGCAGCAATCGAGGAGGTGTACGCATAATGGCAAACATTCAGTATTATGATGTAATCCTTAAACCAGTTGTAACTGAGAAGAGCATGGAGCTTATGGCTGACAAGAAATATACATTCCTTGTACACACAGAGGCTACAAAATCTCAGATCAAAGAAGCTGTTGAAAAAATGTTCAACGGTACAAAAGTAAAAAGCGTCAACACAATGAACCTTGATGGTAAGAACAAAAGACGTGGAATGACTTTCGGAAAGACAGCTAAGACAAAGAAAGCTGTAGTAGCACTGACAGAAGACAGCGCTGATATTGAAATCTTTGAAGGTCTGTAAAAAATAAGACATTATACGGTGCAAACCCGTGAAACAAATAATCAGAGCAAACGAAAGGAGAGATAGTAATGGGAATCAAAACATATAACCCATATACACCTTCCAGAAGACAGATGACAGGTTCTGATTTCTCAGAGATCACAAAGACAACTCCAGAGAAATCCCTCCTCGAATCCAAGAAGAGAAAAGCTGGCCGTAACGCACAGGGTAAAATCACAGTAAGACATCGTGGCGGCGGAGCTAAGAAGAAATATAGAATTATCGACTTTAAGAGAAAGAAAGACGGAATTCCGGCAACAGTTGTTGGAATCGAGTATGATCCAAATAGAAGTGCTAACATCGCACTGATCTGCTACGCAGATGGTGAGAAAGCATACATCCTTGCTCCAGAAGGACTTACAGACGGCATGACAGTTATGAACGGTGCTGACGCTGAGGTTAGAGTGGGAAACTGCCTTCCACTTTCAGAGATTCCGGTTGGTACACAGATCCACAACATCGAGCTGTACCCGGGAAAAGGTGGACAGCTGGTTCGTTCCGCTGGTAACAGCGCACAGCTGATGGCGAAAGAAGGAAAGTACGCTACACTGAGACTTCCTTCAGGAGAAATGAGAATGGTTCCGATCATCTGCCGCGCATCTATCGGTGTTGTAGGAAACGGTGATCACAACCTGATCAATGTTGGTAAAGCAGGACGTAAGCGTCACATGGGAATCAGACCTACAGTTCGTGGTTCCGTAATGAACCCTAACGACCATCCACATGGAGGTGGAGAAGGTAAGACAAGTATCGGACGTCCAGGACCGTGTACTCCATGGGGTAAACCGGCACTTGGTCTTAAGACTCGTAAGAAGAACAAATCTTCTAACAAGCTGATTGTAAGAAGAAGAGATGGTAAAGCGATTAAATAATCAGATTCACAAGGAGGTTAGAACCTATGGCTCGCTCACTTAAAAAAGGACCATTTGCAGACGAAAGCTTACTTAAAAAAGTAGACGCTATGAACGCTGCAGGTGATAAAACAGTTATAAAGACATGGTCACGCCGTTCTACAATCTTCCCATCATTTGTAGGTCATACATTTGCCGTACATGATGGAAGAAGACATGTGCCTGTATATGTTACAGAGGATATGGTAGGCCACAAGCTCGGTGAGTTCGTTGCAACAAGAACTTACAGAGGACACGGAAAAGACGAGAAGAAGTCAAAAGTTAGATAATTTTCATATATTTTGAAAGGAGGGTTCATCCATGGCAAAAGGACATAGATCCCAAATCAAAAGAGAAAGAAACGAGCAGAGAGATACAAGACCTTCAGCTAAGATTTCTTACGCAAGAGTATCTGTTCAGAAGGCATGTTTCGTTCTTGATGCCATCAGAGGCAAGGATGTACAGACAGCACTTGGTATTTTAGCATACAATCCAAGATATGCTTCAAGCGTTATAGAGAAGTTACTGAAATCAGCAATCGCAAATGCTGAGAATAACAACGGTATGAGCGTTGAGAACCTCTACATCGAGGAATGCTACGCAAACAAAGGACCGACAATGAAGAGAATCAAACCTAGAGCACAGGGCAGAGCTTACAGAATCGAGAAGAGAATGAGCCACATCACAATCGTGCTCAATGAGAGATAGGAGGACAATATGGGACAGAAAGTTAATCCTCATGGCCTGAGAGTTGGCGTTATCAAAGACTGGGATTCCAAATGGTACGCAGAAAAAGATTTCGCTGACAATCTGGTTGAAGACCACGAGATCAGAAAGTTTTTAAAGAAGAGATTATACAGCGCTGGAATCTCTAAGATTGAAATCGAAAGAGCATCCGATCGCGTTAAGATCATCGTTTATACAGCTAAGCCTGGTGTCGTAATCGGCAAGGGTGGTTCCGAGATCGAAAAGGTGAAAGCAGAGCTTGCACAGTTCACAGATAAGAAGCTTATCGTTGACATCAAAGAAGTTAAGAGACCGGACAAAGATGCACAGCTCGTAGCTGAGAACATTGCTCAGCAGCTTGAGAACCGTATCTCCTTCAGACGTGCTATGAAATCTTGCATGTCCAGAACTATGAAGGCTGGAGCACTCGGAGTTAAGACTTCCGTATCCGGACGTCTTGGTGGTGCTGATATGGCTCGTACAGAGTTCTACAGCGAGGGAACAATTCCGCTGCAGACACTTCGTGCTGACATCGATTATGGATTCGCAGAAGCTGATACAACTTACGGAAAAGTCGGTGTAAAGGTTTGGATTTACAAAGGCGAAGTTCTTCCGACTAAAGCAGATAAGGAAGGGAGAGATAGATAATGTTAATGCCAAAAAGAGTAAAACGTCGTAAACAGTTCCGTGGTACTATGAAAGGTAAGGCTCTTAGAGGTAATAAGATTTCTTACGGTGAATATGGTATCGTAGCTATGGAACCATGCTGGATTCGTTCTAACCAGATCGAGGCAGCCCGTGTTGCTATGACACGTTACATCAAGCGTGGTGGTAAGGTTTGGATCAAAATCTTCCCAGACAAGCCGATCACAGCAAAACCGGCTGAGACTCGTATGGGTAGTGGAAAAGGTACTGTTGAGTATTGGGCAGCAGTAGTTAAACCAGGCCGTGTTATGTTTGAGATTGCAGGAGTACCAGAGGAAACAGCTAGAGAGGCACTTCGACTTGCAATGCATAAATTACCTTGCAAATGCAAAATCGTTTCTCGCGCAGACTTAGAAGGCGGTGATAACAGTGAAAATTAATACATTTGTAAACGAGTTAAAAGGAAAATCCGTAGAGGAATTAAATGAAGAATTAGTAGCTGCTAAGAAGGAACTCTTTAATCTGAGATTCCAGAACGCAACAAATCAGTTGGATAATACAAGCAGAATCAAAGAAGTAAGAAAGAATATCGCTCGTATCCAGACTCTGATTACAGAGGCTAAAAGAGCATAGTGAAAGGAGCAGCAACCGTGGAAGAGAGAAATTTAAGAAAAACCCGTACGGGTAAGGTTGTCAGCGACAAGATGGACAAAACGATTGTTGTTGCTGTTGAAGACCATGTAAAACATCCACTTTACAACAAAATCGTAAAGAGAACTTACAAGCTCAAAGCTCATGACGAGAACAACGAGTGTAAAGTTGGAGATACAGTAAAAGTTATGGAAACAAGACCGCTGTCCAAGGACAAGAGATGGAGACTTGTGGAAATCATGGAGAAAGCGAAATAATTATTTGAAGGAGGTTTACCTGCATGATACAGCAAGAAAGCAGACTTAAAGTAGCAGACAACACAGGTGCGAAAGAGTTACTGTGTATCCGTGTTCTTGGCGGTTCTACAAGAAGATACGCCAACATCGGAGATGTGATCGTTGCAACTGTTAAAGATGCAACACCAGGCGGCGTTGTTAAAAAAGGTGATGTCGTTAAAGCTGTTGTTGTCCGTTCTGTAAAAGGCGCTCGTCGTAAAGACGGTTCCTATATCAGATTCGATGAAAATGCTGCTGTTATTATAAAAGACGATTTGAACCCACGTGGAACACGTATTTTTGGACCAGTAGCAAGAGAGCTTAGAGAGAAACACTTTATGAAGATCGTTTCTCTGGCTCCGGAAGTACTGTAAGGAGGTGCCTGAGAATGTCAACTATGAAAATTAAAAAAGGTGATATGGTTAAGGTTATCGCCGGAAAAGATAAAGATAAAGAAGGTAAAGTTATTGCCGTAGATAAAAAAGACGGAAGAGTCCTGGTTGAAGGCGTCAATATGCTGACAAAGCACACAAAGCCAAGCATGGCAAACCAGAACGGTGGAATCGTACATCAGGAAGGTTACATTGATGCATCAAATGTTATGTTACTTCATAACGGAAAAGCAACAAGAGTAGGCTTCAAGATGGATGGAGACAAAAAAGTTCGTTTTGCTAAGGCAACAGGCGAAGTTATTGATTAATTCAAGGAAGGAGGTCCAGGACTTTGAGTAGACTGAAAGAGCAGTATCAGAATGAGATCGTTGATGCAATGATCAAAAAATTTGGATATAAAAACATCATGGAAGTGCCGAAACTTGACAAGGTTGTAATTAACATGGGTGTCGGTGAGGCAAAAGACAATGCTAAACTTCTGGAGTCAGCTATTGCAGACATGGAGAAGATCGCAGGACAGAAAGCGGTTGTAACAAGAGCAAAGAATTCTGTAGCTAACTTCAAAATCAGAGAGGGTATGCCGATCGGATGTAAAGTTACTTTAAGAGGAGAGAAAATGTACGAGTTCGTTGATCGTCTGATCAACCTCTCACTTCCTCGTGTACGTGACTTCAGAGGAGTAAACCCGAACGCATTTGACGGAAGAGGTAACTATGCACTTGGAATCAAGGAGCAGCTTATCTTCCCAGAAATCGAGTACGATAAGATTGACAAAGTCAGAGGTATGGATGTAATTTTTGTTACAACAGCCAAGACTGATGAAGAAGCACGTGAATTATTGACACAGTTCAATATGCCATTCGCAAAGTAAAAAGGAGAGAAATTCATGGCTAAAACATCAATGAAAATCAAACAGCAGCGTGCACCAAAGTTCTCCACAAGAGAATACAGCCGTTGCAGAATTTGTGGTCGTCCGCATGCATATTTAAGAAAATACGGCATCTGCCGTATCTGCTTCCGCGAACTGGCTTATAAAGGACAGATCCCGGGTGTTAAAAAAGCAAGCTGGTAAGACGAAAGCAACTATATACTGTGAAATAACATAGGAGGAATCACACACATGACTATGAGCGATCCAATTGCAGATATGCTTACAAGAATCCGTAATGCAAACACTGCAAAACATGATACAGTAGATGTACCGGCATCAAAGATGAAACTTGCTATCGCAAACATTCTTCTTGATGAAGGATATATCGCAAAATATGACCTTGTAGAAGATGGAGCTTTCAAGACAATTCACATCACACTGAAATACGGTGCTGACAAGAACGAGAAAGTTATTTCCGGACTGAAGAGAATCTCCAAACCGGGACTTCGTGTTTACGCTAATACAGAGGATATCCCGAAGGTACTTGGCGGACTCGGAACAGCAATCATCTCTACAAACAAAGGTGTAGTAACAGACAAAGAAGCTAGAAAACTCGGCGTAGGCGGAGAGGTTCTTTGCTTCGTTTGGTAGGCATTGAGAACTTGGCGAGGTATTTTCGAGCCTAGTACGAAAGCCCATCCAGAAACTTGGCGAGGTATTTTCGAGCCTAGTTGAGTGGATGATTCATTGCAAAAGGTACGTTCTTTGAGCTTGGCGAGGTTACTTGCTTAGTGAAAAGAACTTCCTTATAAATGTAACTGAAAACAGAGAAGCCAACGCAGCTTCTCCGAGAATCTAAGTTAAGGAGGATAATGGTATGTCACGTATAGGAAGACTGCCTGTAGCAATTCCTGCAGGAGTAACTGTAGAAGTTGCTGAGAACAATGTAGTGACTGTAAAAGGTCCTAAGGGAACTCTTACAAAAGAGCTTCCAGTAGAAATGGAAATCAAAGTTGAAGGCGAAGAAGTAATCGTTACAAGACCGAGCGACTTAAAGAAAATGAAATCTCTTCATGGTCTGACAAGAACACTGATCAACAACATGGTTGTAGGTGTAACAGACGGATACGAGAAAGTTCTTGAAGTAAACGGTGTAGGTTACAGAGCTGCTAAATCAGGAAATAAACTGACACTGAACCTTGGTTATTCCCATCCAGTTGAGATGATCGATCCAGAAGGAATCGAGACTGTACTTGAGGGACAGAACAAGATCACTGTTAAAGGTATCGATAAAGAAAAAGTTGGACAGTTTGCGGCTGAGATCAGAGATAAGAGAAGACCGGAGCCATATAAGGGCAAGGGAATCAAATATGCTGATGAAGTAATCAGACGTAAAGTCGGTAAGACTGGTAAGAAATAAATAAGGAGAGTGTGAAAATGGTTAGTAAGAAATCTAGAAGCGAAGTTCGTAGAAAAAAACACATGAAATTACGCAACCGTTTCAGCGGAACAGCGCAGAGACCGCGTTTAGCTGTATTCAGAAGTAATAATCATATGTATGCACAGATCATCGACGATACTGTTGGAAATACTCTTGTTTCCGCTTCCACTCTTCAGAAAGAAGTGAAAGCAGAGCTCGAGAAGACTAACGACGTTGAAGCAGCAGCATACCTTGGAAAAGTAATTGCCGAGAGAGCAAAAGCTAAAGGTATTGATGAAGTTGTATTTGATAGAGGCGGATTCATTTACCAGGGTAAAATCAAGGCATTAGCAGACGCAGCAAGAGAAGCTGGTCTGAATTTCTAAGGAAGGGAGAACACAGATGAGACAGGAACGTATTGATGCTAGTCAGATGGAATTAGTAGAAAAAGTGGTATCAATCAAGCGTGTAACCAAAGTTGTTAAAGGTGGTCGTAACTTCCGTTTCACAGCTTTAGTAGTTGTTGGTGATGGAAATGGCCATGTTGGTGCAGGTTTAGGAAAAGCTACTGAAATTCCGGAAGCTATTCGTAAAGGTAAAGAGGACGCTATGAAGAAAATGATCAGCGTATCTCTTGATGAAAACTCAAGTGTAACACACGATGTGATTGGTAAATTCGGAAGCGCTTCCGTACTTCTTAAGAAGGCTCCGGAAGGTACTGGTGTTATCGCCGGAGGACCGGCGCGTGCCGTAATTGAGGCGGCTGGAGTTAAGAACATCCGTACAAAATCTTTAGGATCCAACAACAAACAGAATGTTGTACTTGCTACAATCGAAGGACTTAAAGCAGTTAAGACTCCGGAAGATGTTGCAAGACTTCGTGGCAAATCAATTGAGGAGATCTTAGGCTAATCAACCGAGAAGCCCGATCAAGCGCATAGGAGGTAAGATTGAAATGGCAAATTTAAAAGTTACATTAGTAAAGTCTACAATCGGCGCCGTACCAAAGCATAGAAAAACAGTTGAGGCTCTTGGACTTAAGAAACTCAACAAAACAGTTGTATTGCCAGATAATGCAGCTACCAGAGGTATGGTACAGCAGGTTAGACATTTAGTTAAAGTTGAAGAAGAGGCTTAATTAAGATAAGGAGGTAATGTCATGGACTTATCAAACTTAAGACCGGCAGACGGTTCAAAACAGAGTGATAATTTCAGAAGAGGCCGTGGTCATGGTTCAGGAAACGGTAAGACAGCCGGAAAGGGCCACAAAGGACAGAAGGCTCGTTCAGGAGCTACAAGACCTGGTTTCGAAGGCGGTCAGATGCCTTTATACAGAAGAATTCCTAAGAGAGGTTTCACATGCAGAAACTCTAAGACAATCGTAGGAATCAACCTTAGCGCACTTGAAGTATTCGAGGATGGCGCTACAGTATCCGTTGAGACATTGATCGAAAGCGGTATTGTTAAGAATCCAAAAGACGGAGTAAAAATTCTTGGAAATGGAGAGTTAACTAAGAAGCTTACAGTTCAGGCTAATGCATTCAGTGCAAAAGCAGCTGAGAAGATTGAAGCTCTTGGTGGAAAAGCAGAGGTGATCTAATGCTTAAGTCCTTGCGTAAAGCATTAAGTATTGAGGATATCAGAAAGAGACTTCTCTATACATTGGCAATGCTTATCGTTGTTAGGTTAGGATCACAGTTGCCCACTCCGGGAGTAGATCCGACATTTATTCAGAATTTTTTTGCACAGCAGACCGGTGACGCATTTAATTTTTTTGAGGCGTTCACCGGCGGCTCATTTACAAGAATGTCAGTATTTGCCCTGAGTATCACTCCATATATCACATCATCTATTATCATGCAGCTTCTGACAATAGCGATTCCAAAGCTTGAAGAAATGCAGAAAGATGGTGAAGATGGAAGAAAGAAAATCGCAGCGATTACAAGATATGTGACAGTTGGTCTTGCACTGATTGAATCTATCGCAATGGCTGTAGGATTTGGACGTCAGGGACTTCTGGAAGAATATAATTTCGTAAATTGTGCAATCGTTGTATGTACGCTTACAGCTGGTAGTGCATTTCTTATGTGGATCGGTGAGCGTATTACTGAAAAGGGAGTTGGAAACGGTATTTCTATCGTACTTCTGATCAACATTGTTTCCCGTGTTCCGGATGATTTCGTGACACTGTATACACAGTTCATGAAAGGCAAAACAATTGCAAAGGCAGGACTTGCCGGTGTTATTATCCTTGCGGTTCTTCTGGTTGTAGTTGTGTTTGTTATCATTCTTCAGGACGGTGAAAGAAGAATTGCAGTTCAGTATTCCAAAAAAGTACAGGGAAGAAAAATGTATGGCGGTCAGTCAACACATATTCCGTTGAAGGTGAATACAGCCGGAGTAATCCCGGTTATCTTCTCTTCTTCACTGATGCAGACACCAATCGTGATTGCACAGTTCCTTGGAAAAGGAAAAGGAACTGGAATTGGAAGTAAGATCCTTGCAGGTTTAAACTCCAATAACTGGTGTGATCCAGAGAATCCGATTTATTCAGTCGGACTTGTGGTTTACATTTTACTTACAATATTCTTTGCATATTTCTATACATCGATTACTTTCAATCCGATGGAGATTGCAAATAATATGAAAAAGAGCGGTGGATTTATCCCTGGAATTCGTCCGGGCAAACCAACAGTTGACTACCTTACAAAGATTTTGAATTATATCATCTTTGTTGGTGCGTGTGGTTTGATCATCGTACAGGTGATTCCATATTTCTTCAATGGTGTTTTCGGTGCAAATGTTTCCTTTGGCGGAACATCACTTATAATTATTGTAGGTGTTGTGCTTGAGACAATTAAGAAGATTGAATCACAGATGCTTGTAAGAAATTACACAGGATTTTTAAATAATAAGAGATAACAGTTATTGATATTGTTTTCTATTAAATGTCTTTTAGCTCGCTTTGTTCTGTCCTCAATTGCAGGACGAACAGAGCGGGTTAAACTTGTATAAGGAGGATAAAGATATGAAACTCATCATGTTAGGAGCCCCAGGAGCAGGAAAAGGAACACAGGCAAAGAAGATTGCTGAGAAATATACTATTCCGCATATTTCTACTGGAGATATCTTTAGAGCAAACATCAAGAACGGAACAGAACTTGGTAAGAAAGCAAAAACTTTCATGGATCAGGGTCTTCTGGTTCCAGATGAACTGGTTGTTGATCTCGTTGTAGACAGAGTAAACCAGGAAGATTGTAAGAATGGATATGTACTTGATGGATTCCCGCGTACAATTCCACAGGCAGAGGCACTTGATCGTGCACTTGCTGCAATGGGACAGAAGATTGATTATGCGATCGATGTTGAAGTTCCGGATGAGAATATTGTAAACCGTATGTCTGGAAGAAGAGCTTGTGTTGATTGTGGTGCTACTTATCATATCGTATATGCTCCGACTGCAAAAGAAGGCATCTGCGACAAGTGTGGCGGAGAGCTTATCTTGAGAGACGATGATAAACCAGAGACAGTACTTAAGAGACTTGGTGTTTATCATGAGCAGACACAGCCGCTGATCGATTATTATACAGAAGCAGGAGTACTCAGAGAAGTTGATGGTACAATCGATATCAATGATGTATTTGCTGCAATCGTTCAGATCCTTGGAGAGTAAGTTTTGTTGATTTCATTCAGGAGGATTAAAAATGTCAAAAACTGACGTGATTGAAATTGAAGGAGTTGTAGTTGAGAAACTTCCTAACGCAATGTTCAAAGTAGAACTTGAGAATGGCCATATTGTACTGGCGCATATCAGCGGTAAGCTGCGTATGAACTTCATCAAGATTCTGCCGGGAGATAAGGTTACACTTGAGATGTCACCTTATGACCTGAGCAAAGGAAGAATTGTCTGGAGAGACAAGTAAGAATTCTACACATCAAATAACAGGAATGCTGTTGTTTACAACATTCCGTATCTGAAAAGATAAAAAGATATTATTTTCTAAAAAGTAATTTTAGAAAATAATATCTTTTTTAATTTAGGGCTTGACTTTACCATATGTTTTGTGGTAAAGTATGAAATGGTCATTTTTGGAGAGGTGTGTCCAAAAATACCGGAATATATAGGCAGAGCAAAGTAGGGAAGGAGGATTTGACATGAAGGTTAGATCATCAGTTAAACCAATTTGTGAAAAATGCAAAATTATTAGAAGAAAAGGTAGTATCAGAGTAATCTGTGAGAACCCGAAACACAAACAGCGCCAGGGCTAAGGCATTGAACACTTGATGAGTGCAAGCGTAAGCGTAGCACGAATTTAGTGAGAAAGCCTATCAGGAGACTTGGTGAGCTATTATCGAACCTAGTCGAGTGATGCTACTGATGTTTTGTGCAATTATCAAGCGGCTGACAGCATGACACGCCAGGAGGTGTGTGGAGCTGTTTAATATACAGTAAGGATACATCGCATCTGTCCGCAGGTACCGACAGAGCATGTAGTCTGGGCATCTGACAGACGTTTGTCATCTTTATATTAAAGAGGGAAGATGCTATTGTATATTGCTTATAATACCCGGCATTTGCATTGGCGGATGAGAGTATGATCCGTGCCGGGAAAGGGTATGTAGTTTCCGTACATACCTGGGCTGGGATATCGGAAGGATACATTCCGGTAGGATGCAGCAGTAAATGAGTTACACCAGACTTCATTTATAAAAAGAAGAGACTCATTTCGCATTCGCAGCCTCAATTAGGGACAATTAACAAGAAAACCAGAAAAGAAAATGGAGGAAAGACACATGGCTCGTATTGCAGGTGTAGACTTACCAAGAGACAAACGTGTAGAAATCGGTCTTACTTATATCTACGGAATCGGTAGAACAAGTGCAGAACGTATCTTAAAGGATGCAGGAGTTAATCCTGACACTCGTGTAAGAGATCTTACAAGTGAAGAAGTAAAGAAAATCAGCGCAGTGATCGATGAGACTCAGGTTGTAGAAGGTGATCTTAGAAGAGAGATTCAGCTCAACATCAAGAGACTTAAAGAGATCGGATGCTACCGTGGAATCCGTCACAGAAAAGGACTTCCGGTACGTGGACAGAAAACTAAGACTAATGCAAGAACATGCAAAGGTCCTAAGAGAACTGTAGCAAATAAGAAGAAATAATATCGTATAAAATAAAGAAAGTAGGTTAGTTTAAATGGCTAAGAGAGTTGCGAAAAAAGTAACAAAAAAACGTGTCAAGAAAAACGTTGAACGCGGACAGGCACATATTCAGTCATCATTCAACAATACAATTGTTACACTGACTGACGCTCAGGGAAATGCTCTTTCATGGGCAAGTGCAGGCGGTCTGGGATTTAGAGGTTCAAGAAAATCTACTCCATATGCAGCACAGATGGCAGCTGAGACAGCAGCTAAGGCAGCATTAGTACATGGTCTTAAGACAGTAGATGTATTCGTAAAAGGACCGGGATCAGGAAGAGAAGCAGCAATCCGTGCACTTCAGGCATGCGGAATTGATGTAGTAAGCATCAAGGACGTAACACCGGTACCGCACAACGGATGTCGTCCACCGAAACGCAGAAGAGTGTAATTATACTCTGCTGTATAAGAAAAGCAGTTATTTAATAGTAAATGTTGACGCAGCGGCATGAGTACCGCTGGCATGTATAATATTAGGAGGATAGAAATGGCAGTAAATAGAGTTCCTGTTCTTAAAAGATGCCGTTCATTAGGAATGGATCCGATTTACCTCGGAATCAATAAGAAATCTAACAGACAGTTAAAAAGAGCAAACAGAAAGATGAGCGAGTATGGTCTTCAGCTTCGCGAGAAACAGAAAGCAAAATTCATCTACGGTGTTCTTGAAAAACCTTTCAGAAACTACTATGCAAAGGCAAAACAGCAGGAAGGAATGACAGGTGAAAACCTTATGATCATCCTTGAGTCAAGACTTGACAATGTTGTTTTCCGTCTTGGACTTGCTAGAACAAGAAAAGAAGCTAGACAGATCGTTGATCATAAGCACGTTCTTGTAAACGGCAAACAGGTTAACATCCCATCTTACCTTGTAAAGGCTGGAGATGTTATTGAAATCAAAGAGAACAAAAAAGGTTCACAGAGATACAAAGAGATTCTTGAAGCTACAGCTGGAAACATGGTACCAGAGTGGCTTGAGGCAGACGCTGAGAATCTTAGAGGTACAGTAAAAGAGCTTCCTAACAGAGAAGCAATCGATGTACCGGTTGACGAGATGCTTATCGTCGAGCTGTATTCTAAATAATAATTATGATTTGAAAGGATTGCGCAGGCATTTATGCAGGGCAATCCTAACTAATCTGAATAAGTTGATTAGATACAGTTTTGTACCCCCTCAACATATATTAAGCCCATAAGGAGGGTCTGTGTAGTGTTTGATTTTAATAAACCGAATATTGAAATTACAGATGTTTCAGATGACAAGAAATACGGAAGATTTGTCGTAGAACCGCTGGAGAGAGGATACGGAACTACGCTTGGTAACGCGCTGAGAAGAATCATGCTTTCTTCCCTGCCGGGAGCAGCAGTTAGTTCTGTGAAAATCGACGGTGTACTGCACGAGTTCAGTTCCATCCCGGGTGTTAAAGAAGATGTGACAGAGATCATCATGAACCTGAAATCTCTGGCTATCAAGAACACATCTGAGTCTGATGAAGTGAAGACAGCTTATATCGAGTTCGAAGGAGAAGGTGTTGTAACAGGTGCTGATATCCAGTGTGACTCTGATATTGAGATTGTAAACCCGGAGCAGGTAATTGCTACATTAAGCGGTGGCAAAGACAGCAAGCTTTACATGGAACTTACAATCACAAAAGGAAGAGGATATGTAAGCTCAGATAAGAATAAAACAGAAGATATGCCAATCGGTGTTCTTCCAATCGATTCTATCTATACACCGATCGATCGTGTTAACCTGACAGTTCAGGATACACGTGTAGGTCAGGTTACAGATTATGACAAACTGACACTTGATGTCTGGACAAAAGGTACAATGGCTCCTGATGAGGCTGTCAGCCTTGCAGCAAAAGTGTTAAGTGAGCATCTGAAACTCTTCATCGACCTGTCAGAGGTAGCTCAGCAGGCAGAAGTTATGATTGAGAAAGAGGATGACGAGAAAGAAAAAGTTCTTGAGATGAGCATTGATGAACTTGAGCTTTCTGTTCGTTCTTACAATTGTCTGAAGAGAGCCGGAATCAACACAGTTGAAGAGCTCACAAACAAGACTCCGGAAGACATGATGAAGGTTCGTAACCTTGGTCGTAAGTCTCTCGAAGAGGTTCTTGCAAAACTGAAAGAACTCAATCTGGAACTGAACCACGGAGAAGAATAATATTCTATATCCGTACTATGATAAATTATCAGGACACTCATGTCCTGCACAGGCTGTGATTACAGTTTTGTGAATTGCAGCCCGCTGAAGATTGAATATCCTGGTGGTAAGCCCGAAGAGCACAGCAGGAGCATTTGATTAGTAAGCCCGAAGATGCATAACCAAATGTTAATTAATGGAGGAAATTTGAAATGGCAAAGTATAGAAAACTTGGCAGAACAGCAAGCCAGAGAAAAGCTTTACTTAGAAACCAGGTAACAGCACTTCTTAACAACGGAAAGATCGTTACAACAGAAGCTAAGGCAAAAGAGATCCGTAAGCAGGCAGAAAGCCTGATCGCTCTTGCTGTAAAAGAGAAAGATAACTTCGAAGAAGTTACAGTAATGGCTAAAGTAGCACGTAAAGATGCTGATGGCAAACGTGTGAAAGAAGTTGTTGACGGTAAGAAAGTTACTGTTTATGACGAAGTTGAGAAGACAATCAAAAAAGATAAGCCAAGCAGACTGCACGCTAGACGTCAGATGCTGAAAGTTCTCTTCCCTGTTAAAGAAGGCGAGAAGAGAAACATGAAAGATGTTGACATGGTTGCAAAACTCTTTGATGAGATCGCTCCAAAATATGCTGATCGTAACGGTGGTTACACAAGAATCGTAAAGATTGGTCAGCGTAAAGGTGACGCAGCTATGGAAGTTCTGATCGAGCTTGTTTAATTTGATAATATAGCTGATTTTTGACTCTCATATAGGACAGAAATGTCCTGTATGGGAGTTTTTTGCATATTAGTAAAGTGTTTTTCATAGTTAAAATTGTCAAGTAAAAATTTGCTTTTGTGAAAAATGCACAAACGATGTTAAATAAATAACGTTAAAACTTTAACAACTGGCACATTGACAATTAATTAACGAACTAGTATACTAATACCTGTAATCGGGAAATATAAGAACAACCCGATCGGATAAAACTTGCAGGTTACGAAAACAGTGACTATAAAAATGATTTATTCAAGTACAGGAGGAATACTCAGATGGCAAAGAAAGAGGCGGCAAAAACTGTAGAGACAAAGACAGTAAATACCGGATTCATTGATAACGTTGAAGCTCTTGAAGCAAAAATGAAAGAGATGCGCGAGGCACAGAAAATCTTCGCTACATTTACACAGGAGCAGGTTGACAAAATCTTCTATGAAGCAGCTATGGCAGCAAACAAGCAGCGTATCCCGCTTGCAAGACTTGCAGTAGAAGAGACTCAGAGAGGTATTCTCGAGGATAAGGTTATCAAAAACCATTACGCAGCAGAGTATATTTACAACGCATACAAAGATACAAAGACATGTGGTGTTGTAGAAGAAGATAAGGCTTTCGGAATCAAAAAGATTGCAGAGCCAATCGGACTTGTTGCAGCAGTTATCCCTACAACAAACCCTACATCAACAGCAATCTTCAAAACACTGATCTGCTTAAAGACAAGAAATGCAATCATCATCAGCCCACACCCGGCTGCTAAAGCATCTACAATCGCAGCAGCTAAAGTTGTTCTTGATGCAGCAGTTAAGGCAGGAGCTCCGGAAGGAATCATCGGATGGATCGATGCTCCGTCACTGGAACTTACAAACACAGTAATGAGAGATGCAGACATCATCCTTGCAACAGGTGGTCCTGGAATGGTTAAAGCAGCTTACTCTTCAGGAAAGCCGGCACTCGGAGTTGGAGCTGGTAACACACCGGTTATCATCGACGATACAGCAGATGTAAGAATGGCAGTTAACTCAATCATCCACTCTAAGACATTTGATAATGGTATGATCTGTGCTTCTGAGCAGTCTGTAACAGTACTTGAAAGCGTATATGAAGAAGCAAAGAAAGAATTCCAGTATAGAGGATGCTACTTCCTGAAACCAGGCGAGGAGCTTGACAAAGTTCGTAAGACAATCATCATCAACGGTGCGCTGAACAGCAAAATCCCAGGAAAATCAGCTTATGAAATCGCTCAGATGGCAGGCGTTGAGGTACCGAAGAATACAAAGATTCTGATCGGAGAAGTTGAATCTGTAGATATCTCAGAAGAATTTGCACATGAGAAATTATCACCGGTACTTGGTATGTACAAAGCCAAAACATTTGATGAGGCGCTTGAGAAAGCAGCTCAGCTTGTAGCAGACGGTGGATATGGACATACATCTTCCCTCTACGTACATCCGGCAGAGACAGAGAAGATTGCAAAACATGCAGCAGCAATGAAGACTTGTCGTGTACTGATCAACACACCTTCTTCTCACGGTGGAATCGGAGATCTTTATAACTTCAAGATGGCTCCGTCCCTTACACTTGGATGTGGATCATGGGGTGGAAACTCTGTATCAGAGAACGTAGGAGTAAAACATCTGCTTAACATCAAGACAGTTGCAGAGAGGAGAGAAAATATGCTGTGGTTCAGAACACCTGAGAAAGTTTACTTCAAGAAAGGTTCTATGCCGGTTGCACTGGATGAGCTTGGAACAGTAATGCACAAGAAGAAAGCATTTATCGTAACTGACTCTTTCCTTTACAAGAACGGATATGTAAAACCAATCGAAGATAAATTAGATGAAATGGGAATCCAGCATACATGCTTCTTCGAGGTAGCACCAGACCCGACACTTCAGTGTGCACGCAAGGGTGTTGACCAGATGAGACAGTTCGAGCCAGATACAATCATTGCTCTTGGTGGTGGATCTGCAATGGACGCTGCTAAGATCATGTGGATCATGTATGAGCATCCGGAAGCAAACTTCGAAGATATGGCTATGGACTTCATGGACATCCGTAAGAGAGTATTTACATTCCCTAAGATGGGAGAGAAAGCTTACTTCGTAGCTATCCCAACATCTTCAGGAACAGGTTCTGAGGTAACACCATTCGCAATCATCACAGACGCTGACACAGGTGTTAAATGGCCAATCGCTGACTACGCTCTGCTTCCAAACATGGCAATCGTAGACGTAGACAACATGATGACACAGCCGAAGGGACTGACAAGTGCTTCAGGTATCGACGTTATGACACATGCAATTGAGGCATATGTATCTATCATGGCTACAGATTACACAGATGGTCTTGCTATGAAGGCTGTTAAGCTTGTATTCGAGAACCTTCCATCTGCATATGAGAACGGAGCAAATGATCCGAAGGCTCGTGAAGAAATGGCAAATGCTTCCTGTATGGCTGGTATGGCATTCGCAAATGCATTCCTTGGTGTTAACCACTCCATGGCTCATAAGCTTGGTGCTTTCCACCACCTGCCACACGGTGTTGCTAACGCAGTAATCCTTACAGAGGTTATGAGATACAACGCAGCAGAAGTTCCGACAAAGATGGGAACATTCTCACAGTATCAGTACCCACATGCACTTGCAAGATACGCAGAACTCGGACGTTTCGCAGGATGCACAGGTAAAGATGATAAAGAAGTATTTGAGAACTTCATTGCTAAGCTTGAAGAACTCAAAGAGAAGATCGGAATCAAGAAGACAATCAAAGATTACGGTATCGATGAGAAGTACTTCCTTGATACACTTGATGAAATGTCAGAGCAGGCATTCAACGATCAGTGTACAGGAGCTAACCCAAGATACCCACTCATCCAGGAGATCAAAGATCTGTACCTGAAATGCTACTACGGAAAATAATTGCATTGCATAAGCAGGCATATGACCGTTAGAATCTAAAATATACGAAGAGAGATAGAATGATGTTGAAAAGCATTGTTCTGTCTCTTTTTTACGTGAGCAACGAGCCAAAGTTCATGATTGTTAATAAATAGACAATATATAAGAGACAAAAAAACTTGTTAAAAACTGCACAAACTTGCTCTAAAGGGGTTTTATTTCTAAAAATTGTGAGATATAATGACATCATCAAAACAAAGTAAGAGCCGTAAGGCAAAAGGAACAGCCCAGCAGAGCTGAGATAAAATAAGAGCAGACAAGAAGGGGCGTTCAAGATATAAGGAGGTCTATATTATGAAGTTAGAAGAAAAAAATCTCATCGTGAAACGTGCTTACAAATCAGTCTATAAATGTGATGATTGTATCGTGAAAGTTTTTGATGAAGGACATCCGAAGTCAGATGTATTTAATGAGGCTCTGAATACTGCAAGAGTAGAAGAGACAGGTCTGGACATTCCGAAGGTAAAAGAAGTAACTCAGATTGATGGAAAGTGGGCAATTGCTATTGAGTACAAAGCAGGTAAGACACTTGAGGACATGATGGAATCTGATATGAAGAATCTGGAAAAATATATGGAAGACTTTGTTGACCTCCAGTTACAAGTTCAGAGTAAGAAATCACCGCTTCTGAAAGGAATGAAAGATAAATTAGCTCGTCAGATCAATGGATTGAAAGATCTTGATGCGACTACACGTTATGAACTTTTGACAAGACTTGAGAGTATGCCAAAGCATAATAAAGTATGTCACGGAGACTTTAATCCGAGTAATGTGATCGTAGGAAAGAATGGAAAGATGACTGTGGTTGACTGGGCTCATACAACACAGGGAAATGCAAGTGCAGATGCAGCAATGACATATTTGCTTTTCGCACTGAAAGATCAGAAAGTAGCAGATCTCTATCTGAAATTGTTCTGCAAGAAGAGCGATACAGCAATGCAGTATGTACAGCAGTGGCTTCCGATTGTGGCAGCAGCACAGTTATCTAAAGAAAATGAACTTGAAAAAGATTTTCTGATGAGATGGATTGATGTTGTTGATTATCAGTAGAAAATAGAGTTGTTTCTAAAAAAGAAGCGCTGGAAGATGAAAATGAAATCTTCCGGCGCTTCTTAATCTTCTTTTTATTATTTTACCAACTTGTAAAGAAAACGTTATCGCCAATTACAACACCGGTTCTGCTTGTCGATGGTGCGTACAGGAAGTAATAACAGTCGGCTACGGCAGCAAGACGAGCTCCGTTGATCGCATCCTGTGCAACCTGGATAGAAAGACTTCGTGGACCTTGCTTTAATACACGGTCTAAGGAACCTGTCCATACAGGAGCAAACTGTCCTTGGGCATAGATGACATCATGAATAGAATTCGGAAAGCGACTGCTATATACACGATTCATAATGACTGTAGCAACTGCAAGCATAGAGTCGTAATCATAGTGGGCCTCACATTGCAGGATTGCTGCAAGAAGTGTAAGGTCATCAGACGCAATGGCAGATCCGGAACTATTGGAGCCACCAGAAGAACTTGAACTTCCGGAGGATGAGGAACCTGAATTGCCGGAGTTCCCAGAGGAACTGGAAGTATTCGCTTTGTTCGCACTGGCAGCAGCCTCAGCTTTTGCGGCTGCTTCGGCTTTCGCAGCGGCTTCCGCCTGTTTCCTGGCTTCTTCTGCCTGACGAGCTGCCTCTTCTTCTTTGGCTTTCTGCAGTTTTGCATTTACCTCATTCAAATTAGTAGAAGTTGCAGCAGCTTTTGCCTGTAATTGTGTCTGCTGTGTCTGCAATTGATTCTGTAAATCTTTCATGGAAGCCTGCTGTGCTTCCAGGTCTGCTTTCTGATCGGCAATCTGCTGGTGAACATCTTTCAGATTGTTCAGAGCTTTGCGGTCGTAGTTACTTAAATTTTCAATAAAATCAGCTTTGTTTAGAAAATCTGACATATTTTCTGCTGAGAAAAGCATCTCAAGCATTGTAGCACTTCCGTGCTCATACATATATTTGATACGGCTTTTCATATCTTCATACTGCTGATCTTCGTTTTTCTGCGCTTTCTCAAGATCATCCTGTGTTTTGTCTATATCACTGTTGAGGATCTCAACCTGCATCTCAGTATCAGATATCTTCTCACTCAGGGTGAGGATATCCTGGTTGATGCCTTTTAATTCGTTCTCAAGGGCAGAGGTCTGGTTTTGCAGATTGTCTATCGTGTCTGTAGCATAGACAGGAAGTGCAGAAAATACAATTGCAAGGGAACAAATGAGCGCGGTGCCCGTATGTAACTTGCTTTTTTTGTAAAATGCCATAATCTCAATATCCTTTCTTTAAATGACATTGCATAGTTGTCGAAAACCTATTATACTATAAAACAGAGAATTAATCAAATTTGCGCGAAATATTTTATGATTGTTTTACAAAGCGATTAAAAAGATGTTACTTTTTGTAACAATTGACGGATAGAAAATACAGAAGATAAGGAAAAAAGTATGGAAAAAAAGGAAATTAAGATTGTTGGATTAGATCTCGATGGAACACTTCTTACAGATAAGAAGGAACTTCTTCCTTATACGAAGAATGTAATCGGAGAGGCACTGCAGAATGGTACAGTTGTTCTTGTTGCAACCGGAAGACCATGGACAGGAGTTCCGGAAGAATTACGTGAGCTTCCGGGGATGGATTATGCACTGACTGCGAATGGGGCAAGGATTATCGAGACGAGAACCGGAAAGGTACTGGAAGAACATCTGTTATCCAAAGAAGCAGCAAAAAAAGCAATTGCAATCGGAAGAAAATATGATACTCTGTTGGAAGTTTATTTTGATGGGCAGGGATATGCTCAGAAAGATGAGATCGCGCAGGTGAGAAAGTATCATAAGAATCCGAACATGTGGGATTATTTTCTGAGAACACGAATAGCGGTAGACAGACTGGAAGATCTGCTGGATGAAAAAGAAGGGAATCTTGATAAAGTACAGATGTTGTTTGCAGATATGGAAGAGAGAGAAGAGGCCTGGAAAGAGCTGGAGCGAGAAGGTGTCTTTGAACTGGTTGGCTCTCTTCAATATAATATAGAAATCAATGCAGTTGGTGTGAATAAAGGAACCGGACTTGTGAATCTTGGCAAGATTCTTGGAATCAGGCGGGAAGAGATCATGGCGTGTGGGGATGGCGATAATGATATCGCAATGCTCAAGGAAGTTGGATTTGGGGTTGCCATGGCGAATGCCGAAGAAAAGGTCAAAGCTGTAGCTGATTATATTACGGAGAGCAACAATGATGAGGGGGCTGCAAAGGCCATCGAGAAGTTTGTTCTGAAACGAGGAGGGGAATCATGTTAGAAGTATTAAAGGTTATCATTTTAGGAATTGTGCAGGGAATCACAGAGTGGCTTCCAATCAGTAGTACAGGTCATCTGATTCTGGTAGAGCAGCTGATTCAACTGAAGCAGAGCGAGGCATTTACGAATATGTTCAATGTGGTGATTCAGTTTGGATCGATCCTGGCAGTTGTAGTAATTTATTTCCATAAGCTGAATCCATTTTCACCGACGAAGACGGAGAAACAAAAGAAGATGACAATTCAGTTATGGATTAAAGTAGTGATCGGAACAATTCCGGCACTGATCGGAGGAGTGTTGCTGAACGACCTGATTGAATCAAAACTGAGTAATGCATATGTTGTTGCATTGATGCTGATCGTTTATGGTATTTTATTCATTATAATTGAAAAACGTAATGAGACAAGAGAACCGAAAGTAAAAAGACTCTCCCAGCTTTCTGTGAAGACAGTTCTTCTGATCGGAGTCTTCCAGATGATGGCGATGATCCCTGGAACATCCAGATCCGGAGCAACAATCGTAGGAGCGCTTGCACTTGGGGTTTCAAGAGGTGTGGCAGCAGAGTTTACATTCTTCCTGGCAATTCCGGTTATGTTCGGAGCAAGTGCACTGAAGTTGTTTAAATTCGGTCTGGCATTTACCCCGATGCAGGTATTTCTGCTTCTTCTTGGAATGATCGTATCCTTTGCAGTATCTGTTATAGCGATCAAGTTCCTGATGAAATATATCAAGAACCATGACTTTAAGGCATTTGGATATTACAGAATCGTACTTGGAATCGTTGTATTTTTATTCTTCGGTATCCAGGCTTTATTCAAATAAGGTATGTATTATTGAATAGAGTGCAGTGTGTTTTACTGTTCACAGTTATTGTGAACAGTAAAATTTTGTATTTCCAAAAGAAATCGTGCATAATTACGTCTTGCATTTTATGAAAAGCATGTTATAATTATTAACATGTTTTGAATTTTTATGCAGAGAAAAGAGGAGGCGCTTAATATGAAGAAGTTTTTATCAGTATTTCTTACTGCAGCATTAGCAGTCAGCATGCTGGCAGGTTGTGGTAGTAAGAACGAAACAGTAACAGCAAAGGTAATCGATATTGACCTTACAAATGAAGAATATGCATTTGGTGTGGACAAGAATCAGCCGGAACTTCTTGAGAAGACAAATGAGTTTATTGCAAAGATCAAATCAGATGGAACACTTGATGAGATCTGCAAAAAGTATTTCTCAGACGGAGAGCCGGAAGCAGTAAAATCAGCAACACTTGATACATCTAAAGATCAGTTGGTTGTAGCTACAAATGCAGCATTCGAGCCATTTGAGTATACAAAGGGTGAAGATTATTATGGAATCGACATGGAGATTGCAAAGCTTCTTGCTGATGAACTTGGAAAAGAGCTTGTAATTGAGAATATGGATTTTGATGCAGTTTGTCTGTCTGTAAGCCAGCAGAAATGTGATATTGCTATGGCAGGACTTACAATTAATGAAGAGAGAGAAGGATATGTTACATTTACAGATTCTTACTATTCAGCATCCCAGCGTTTGATCGTTCCAAGCAATGTTACAACATTCGATGATTGCAAGACAGCAGATGACGTTGCAGCTAAGCTTGCTGAGACAAAATCATCTGACCAGATCGGTGTTCAGCAGGGAACAACAGGTCAGTACTATGTTGAAGGAAGCGAAGATTGGGACTTCCCGGGACTTCCGGCAAAATGTGTGACATACAAGAGCGGATCACTTGCAGTACAGGATATGCTCAATGGAAATATTCAGTATGTGATCATTGATGCAGCACCGGCAGCAGCAATCACAGATGCAATCAACGCAGTTCAGTAAGAGTATTTACTAAGAATTTACAGGCAGTAAAATAACAGAATTTATTAACGAGGGAAATACAGGCAGAAGATGATGCATGCATTTTCCTCTTTTTGGAGAAAGGAAACAAATGGGGAATTTTAGTCAGAAAGTAGACAAATTTATTGATATATTTCTGAATCAGAATGGCTATGTGAAAGTAGTTCAGGGACTGCACAATACTTTGCTGATCGCAATCTGCGGTCTGATTATCGGTATTGTGATCGGTACTTTGATCGCTACAGTCCGTGTGATTCCGAAATATAAAACTCTTCCGAGAGTATTGAATCATATTTGCAGCTTTTACGTTGCATTATTCAGAGGAACTCCTATGGTAGTTCAGCTCCTTATCTTTTATTATGTACTCCTTCCGATTTTTGGGGTGAAGATTACCGGAGTACAGGTTTCTATGGTTGTATTTGGTCTGAATAGTGGTGCATATATTTCAGAGATCATGCGAAGCGGAATCCAGTCTGTCGATCCGGGACAGATGGAAGCTGGAAGAGCAGTCGGACTCAGTTTTGGAACAAGTATGATGAAGATTGTGATTCCGCAGGCTGTAAAGAACATTCTTCCGACACTTGGAAATGAGTTCATTTCTCTTATTAAAGAGACTTCCGTAGTAAGTTTTGTCGGTGCAGCTGACCTTTATGTTGCGTTTAACTATATCGGAAGTAACAGCTACGAATTCATGGTACCGTACCTTGTAATGGCGTTAATCTACATTGCACTTGTGCTTGTGATCACATTACTTGTTAAATTATTAGAAAGGAGCCTGAAGAAGAGTGATAGACGTAATTAATCTGCAAAAAAGCTTTGGGGACAAAGAGATTCTGAAGGGAATCAATGTTACGATCAATAAAGGCGATATCGTTGCGGTGCTCGGACCATCCGGCTCTGGTAAAAGTACATTTTTACGATGCCTGAACTGTATGGAAGACCCGACAGGCGGAAGTATTATCTTCAATGGTGTTGATATCGCAGATATGAAGGTTGATATTAATCAGCATCGCCGCCATATGGGAATGGTTTTCCAGCATTTCAATCTTTATAATAATAAGACAGTTCTTCAGAATGTCATGATGGCACCTGCATATCTAAGATGTAAGGACATTGATAAGGCAAAGAAGAAGAATCGTATGATCAAATTTAAAAATATGTTCCGTGGAAGTGACAAGAAGGAAGAGCTGATTCCAATCACTGAGACAAAGGAGCAGATCAAGAAAGAAGTAAAGGAGCAGGCAATGGCTCTTTTGAAGAGAATCGGATTGGAAGATAAAGCGGATGTGTATCCGTCTACACTTTCCGGCGGACAGAAACAGCGTGTCGCGATTATCCGTTCCATGGCTATGAATCCTGATGTGATTCTTTTTGATGAGCCGACTTCAGCACTTGACCCGGAAATGGTAGGAGAAGTTCTTGAACTGATGAAAGATCTGGCAAAAGAGGGAATGACAATGGTTGTTGTTACTCATGAGATGGGATTTGCCCGTGAGGTTGCTTCAAGAGTTCTTTTCATTGATGACGGTCAGATTAAGGAAGAAGCTGCCCCGGCAGAATTCTTTGAACATCCGAAAGATCCAAGACTTCAGGAGTTCCTTTCAAAGATCCTGTAAAAGAAAATGCGTAGCATTTTGGAGGTTGGCTCTGAACAGTTACGAAAAAAAATTTAACTTTTAATCTATAGAATATCTGTTTGGTATTGTGTTACAATATTGAACAGATATTTTTATATATAAGGAAATGGTATTGAATGAAATGTAATAGAAAGAAAAAATACGAAGCAGATGCTTTGGCATGTGAGAGGCTGCAAGAGACAGTAGAACCACTTGTTGAATGGTTTCGGGAGAATCAGAGAGATCTTCCGTGGCGGAAGCATGTGAATGCGTATCGGGTCTGGATTTCAGAGATTATGCTGCAGCAGACGAGAGTGGAAGCAGTTAAATCTTATTACACACGATTCCTGGAAGAACTGCCGGATATCAAAGCGCTGGCTGAAGTGCCGGAAGACAGACTGCTTAAGCTGTGGGAAGGACTTGGCTACTACAACAGGGCGAGGAATCTAAAGGCAGCAGCACAACAGGTAATGGAAGAATATAATGGTGTATTCCCGGATACATTTGAAGAGATAAAAAAGTTGAAGGGAATTGGAAGTTATACAGCCGGTGCGATCAGCTCTTTTGTTTATCGTCAGCAGAAACCAGCGGTAGATGGCAATGTTTTTCGCGTGGTTACAAGAATTCTGGAAGACAGTGATGACATTATGAAAGCAAGTACAAGGACAAAGATAGAACGTATGCTTGAACAGGTGATTCCGGCAGAGGCACCGGGAGATTTTAATCAAGGATTGATCGAACTTGGGGCAATCGTCTGTCTGCCAAATGGAGAACCAAGGTGTGAGAGCTGTCCGATAAGGGGATTTTGTCTTGCATACCAGGATGAATGTCAGATGGACTATCCGGTCAAGAAAAAGGCGAAAGAGCGAAGAATCGAGAAAAGAACGATTCTAAGATTCTGTGATAATGAGGAAATTGCGATTCGCAAAAGGCCGGGAAAAGGACTCCTTGCAGGATTGTATGAATTTCCTAATGTAGAGGGACATTTAACACAAAAAGAAGTTATAGAATATGCAAAAGAGTCAGGTCTTACGCCGGTGCGCGTGAAGAAGCTGCCAAAGGCGAAGCACATTTTCAGTCATGTGGAATGGCATATGACCGGATATGAGATTTTGGTGGATGAGTTGGAAAAAGAATTTCAGAATCCGGAGATCATATTTGCGGGAAAGAAGGATCTTGAGAAACATTATGCGATCCCAAGTGCATTTTCTGCATATCTATAAATGAAGAGGATGAGAATACTGTGAAATATTATGCGGGCTGAAAACGAAAAATAGAGCTCACTCGGTTTTGTTGAAAAAAAGGGCGAAATATGTTATAATATCTCTTATAGTTTAAAATGCATACGGGAGAGTTTTAGCAGAAATGAATACAAAAACAGAATTATCGAAGCAGCAGAAAAAATCACAGGAAACAAAAGAAAAAATCTTTCAGGCGGCGAAGAAGATTCTTCAGAAGAACGGATATGAAAAATTGTCAATCAAGAATATCTGTGAAGAAGCAGGCGTGTCGAACGGAAGTTTCTATCATCACTTTAAGACAAAAGATGATTTGCTGTCTTATTATATAGAAGACCAGCCTACGATGGGACCGGATCTGTTGGAGGCACCGAAAAGTCTGGAAGATGTAAAGGACGGAATTGTCCGTGTTTATTTGAATTATGTAGCTTATTGCCGTGAGCTTGGTGTAGAATTTATGGCAGGGTATTATGATACAAAGAATCAGGCATTGAATCCGACGATAAGAACAGAACGTCCATATCCGATCGTGACAGTACAGGCTTATGTAGAGCAGGCTGCGAAGGATGGGATTATTAACATTAGAGAGAGTATTGACGAATTTACAACAGATATCCGGATGATCGTGATCGGAAATGTATTTGAATGGTGTCTGAGAGAGGGAAATGCTGATTTCGAGGGCAACATGAGTCGTTCTTTAAGGCGGTATCTGGACAGTACACTGGAGGAAGGTTGATGATTTATCACTTTATTGTGAATCCGCGGGCTCGTTCAGGGCTTGGCGAGATGCTGTGGAAACAGTTGGAACCTGAGTTGTGCAGAAAAAGAATCGATTATCAGATTCATCTGACAACAAAGAAAAAGGATGCAGGAAAGATTGCATCAGAGATTACGGAAGATGGCCAGGAGCACATGTTTGTTGTTCTTGGAGGCGACGGTACACTCAATGAAGTACTAAGTGGAATTAAATCACTGGAGAAAGTGACGTTGGGATATATTCCGATTGGATCAAGCAATGATTTTGCAAGAGGAACAGGAATCCCGGGAGATCCTTTTGAAGCATTGGATACAATTCTTTCACCCAAAAGGGTTGAAAAGATGGATATAGGTGTGCTAAAAAGGGAAGGGAAAGGAAGAAGATTTGCAGTGAGTGCCGGTATTGGATTTGATGCTGCAGTTTGTCATGAAGTATGTGTTTCAAAATGGAAACGTGTATTGAACCTTCTGAAAATAGGTAAGCTTAGTTATGCGGTTGTGGCAATGGATCGTATTATAAAGGATCGGCCGGTGAAACTTGAACTGACACTGGATGATGGAAGCATGAAAGTGTTTGAGAGGACTTATTTTGCAGCATTTATGAATCTTCCTTATGAAGGAGGAGGCTTTAAGTTTTGTCCGGACGCTTCCGGAAGTGATGGATTTCTTGATATTATGGTTGTGTCGGATCTGTCGAAGCTCAAGATTCTGTGTCTGCTTCCGACTGCTTTTTCAGGAAAGCATACAAGATTTAAAGGGGTGACGATATTAAAATGTCGTAGTGTAAAGGTAGTGACAGATCGTGCACTGCCGTTACATACAGATGGAGAACCTTCCTTTTTATCAAAAGAGATAGAAGTCTCACTGGAAAAAGAAAAACTTAATGTGATCGTTGAATAGAAGAAAGGTGATGAAACAGGATGCATATAGGGATTGTTTTAGCGATTGGGTTATGTATTGTAATAGGAATACCAGCTTTCTTAATTTTTTTGCTGGCTCCAAGACTGTCGGGCAGAAAAAGAGTGCATCCGTTTCTTGGCGTAAAGTGGGCGCATAGAGGACTTCATGATAAGAAGCGTGGGATTCCGGAAAATTCATTTCCGGCATTTCGTGCGGCAATCGAAGCCGGAGATGGAATAGAACTGGATGTTCATCTGACAAAGGATGGACAGTTGGTGGTTTTTCATGATGATACATTTGAAAGAATATGTGGAAGACGGGGCAGAGTGGAAGATACTTCATATGAAGAGATGCAGAAGTACAGACTTGCGGAGACAAAAGAGCGGATTCCACTATTGTCAGAAGTACTGCAGCTGGTAGATGGAAAAGTGCCACTTCTGATCGAGGTGAAACTTCCTAACACAGATACAAAGATTTGCAGAAAATTGGATGAAGAACTGCGAAAATATCATGGCGAATACATGATCCAATCCTTTAACAGCCTGGTACTTCGCTGGATGAAGAAACATCGGAATGAAATTCCAAGAGGACAATTATCTGAGAATTTGACGAAAAACGACAGAACAACGCATTATCTCTTAAGATTTTGTGTAAAATATCTTTTGAGTAACTGTATGTGCAGACCGGATTTTATTTCTTACCGGTGGTCAGACAGAAAGAATCCGGGATTATGGCTGAACAGGGTTCTCTTTAAAACGCCGGCAGCGGCATGGACACTGCATGGAGAAAAAGATGTTAAGGCGGCAAGAAGAAGCTTTGATATGTATATTTTTGAGATGAGTTAAAGAAGAGTAAATCTGATTTCTATTGAAAGTGCTGATTTAAAAAGTAAAGGTGAACAAAAGAAGAGACAGATGTTGATAATTCATAAGAAAAAGAAAAGAAATGTTAAAAACTTATGAAGTCGGTTGAGATTGTGTTTTAAAAGTGCTATAATCGAGCCTATCAAAAAAGAGCGTTAAATGAAAATAACGCAGAAGTAGTAAGTGCTGTATCGGTTTGATGAAAAGCGGAGGAGTGTCAGATATGAAATGGAAGACAAAGTTCATAGAGACAATGAAAAGATATAAGCATGCATGGGTGTTTTTATACGCGTTAATCTATATGCCGTGGTTTTGGTTTCTTGAGAAACATGTGACGATGAATTATCATGTGGTGCAGACAGCATTAGATGAAGAGATTCCTTTTATTGAATATTTTATTGTACCGTATATGTTATGGTTTGTATTTATCGCAGCTACATTTTTATACTTTTTCGTTACAGATGTACATGGATTTTACAAACTGGCGAAGATTTCGTTTGCAGGAATGACAATTTTCCTTATTATTTGTTCCGTCTTTCCGAATGGTCAGGATTTACGACCGGTTGTGTTTGAGCGGGATAATATTTTTGTAGATGCAGTTCGGATGCTGTATCGGACAGATACTTGTACGAATGTATTTCCAAGTCTTCATGTGTTTAATACTCTGTGCGCATGTATTGCAATCCATAAGAGTCAGGCACTTAAGAAACACAAAGCTGTTTGTATCGGAGCATATGTGCTTGGAGCGTTGATTATAATGGCGACCATGTTCTTGAAGCAGCATTCCGTACTTGATGTGACAGGAGCATTTATTATGGCTTATCTGTTGTATCAGTGGGTATATGCAGAAGAGACGAAGAAAGTTCCGGGATATTCAAAGCGTCCGGTATTTCAGAATAAGTAAGAGTTAGAAAAAGAATTACAGGAAGTGCTTTTGGCTGATGAGGTCAAGGGCACTTTTTTGTATATTAGGAAAGTCCTTAGCATAGAATATAGCCGAATATACAGAAGTTTCTATAGAAAAGCATCTGGGGAAATGTTATAATAAAAACCAGTGAATTACTGTGGGCAGATTAGCCTGACAGTTACGAATAAAGTATTACATGAGATTTAGGAGGACTAGAGCATGAAGAAGGTTATGCTTACTGGTGACAGACCGACAGGAAGATTACACGTAGGACATTATGTGGGTTCCCTGCGTCGTCGTGTTGAATTACAGAATACAGGAGATTTTGATGACATTTTTATTATGATCGCAGATGCACAGGCATTGACTGATAATGCTGATAACCCGGAAAAGGTACGTCAGAATATTATCGAAGTAGCATTAGACTACATGGCTTGTGGATTGGATCCGGAGAAGTCTACTCTGTTTATCCAGTCACAGGTACCGGAACTGACAGAGTTATCATTCTATTACATGAATCTTGTGACAGTCTCAAGACTGCAGAGAAATCCTACTGTAAAGAATGAGATCAAGATGAGAAATTTTGAGGCAAGTATCCCGGTTGGATTCTTCACATATCCGATCAGCCAGGCAGCAGATATTACAGCATTCAAGGCTACTGTTGTACCGGTAGGAGAAGATCAGCTCCCGATGCTTGAGCAGACAAAGGAGATTGTACACAAATTTAATTCCGTTTATGGAGATACACTGATCGATCCGAAGATTCTTCTTCCGGAGAATGAAGCATGCCTTCGTCTCCCGGGAATTGACGGGAAGGCGAAGATGAGTAAGTCTCTGGGTAACTGTATTTATCTGTCAGAGGAATCTGAAGATATTAAGAAGAAAGTATTCAGCATGTTTACTGATCCGAATCATATCCGTGTGGAAGATCCTGGAAGTCTGGAAGGAAATACTGTATTCACATATCTGGATGCATTCTGTAAACCAGAGTATTTTGCGGAATTCCTGCCAGAATATCAGAATCTGGATGAGCTGAAAGCACATTATCAGAGAGGCGGACTTGGAGATATGAAAGTGAAGAGATTCCTGAACAATGTTCTTCAGGCAGAACTGGAGCCAATCCGCAACAGAAGAAAAGAACTTCAGAAAGACATTCCTGCAATCTACGAGATTCTTAAAAAGGGAAGCGAGAAGGCAGAGGCTGTTGCAGCACAGACATTGAAAGAAGTAAAAGATGCTATGAAGATCAATTATTTTGATGACAAGGCACTGATTGAGGCGCAGGCAGAGAGATTTTCAAAATAGAGTGTTGTTGGAACAGTTATAATGGAATTTTGAATCAGGTCAGGCGGTGCAAATTTGAGTTGCTTATATGTGAACTTGAATCCGGCACCGCCTTTGCTTGATTTTGGGTAAATTTTTGGGCGTCTGTTCGGAGAGGATCCTTTGAAGTGAGATTTTCCAAAGATACAAAAAGACTGTAAGGAAATTTCCTTACAGTCTCTATAGCGTGCGATAGAAGATTCGAACTCCCGGCCTTCTGATCCGTAGTCAGACGCTCTATCCAGCTGAGCTAATCGCACATTTTGTTGTTTGCTCTGTTGTATCGCTCACAACAAAAAAGATTATATAACGGATATTGGAAAATGTCAACACTAATTTTGAAATTTTTTCAAAAAAATTTGAAGCGGATTTTAGAAGCTATTTTCAATCTATCTTTTGTGCGCTACTGAGTGTTATTCTTCAATAATCTGAATCTCCAGATAGTCAAAGTCAATCTCATCGACAAAATTGTCCTGATAGAAACGCGCTTTGGCGTGGCGCTTGAACTCATTGATCGTTGAGTCGAGCCAGATCGGCTTGCTCAGATCAAATTCATAGCAGATTTTATCGAGTGCATGAAAGATCTTATGTGTACGTGTGTCGTCTGTCTCATCGCAGATAACAGTATCGCAAAGCATGCGGTTGTCTTTAAATTCTTTTCCCCATAAACGAAACATAATAGACTCCTTTCCGACAGCAGAAGAAACTATCTGATCTTCTGAAAATACCTGTCTCTTGTATCCTAACATAAGAAAAACAAAAAGTCATTTCTTTTTTAGAGACTTTTTGGTATAGTGGAACGGTAACACGGTAATGGTAACAGCAATATAGTAATTGATAGAATGATTGGAGAGCAGTTATGATTAGAGAATGTACAGAGACAGACAGAGAAATACTGGGAGGTTATCTGGAAGAAGACAGTTATGGACAGGCAATCCTTCATCTGATTGATGAATTTGGATTTGAACAGAAATTCCAGTCCGTTTATATGGATATTGAAGAAGAACAGTGCAAAGGTGTTTATCTTATGATTTACAAAAATGTACTGCTTTATTCGAAAGAGAACCAGGTGGAAATTGATTTCCTGGAGCAGATGCTCTCTGTGCTTGTGCCGGAGATGGTGATTGGACGAAAGGATAATGTGAATATTGTAAGCTGGCTTCTGACAGACTACCGGATGGATACCGTAGATCAGATCCCGGAGCTTTGTGATGAGGAAGGCAATGCGTTGAAGAGGGACACCTGGAAGAAGGAAGGACAGGAATGGGGCGTCCTGTATAAGGAGGACTAGAAGAGCGATGAAGAGAATATTTATTGACGGACTCAGCGGAATGGCGCAGGGCTTGTTTGCGACATTGATCATAGGAACAATCATCCAGCAGATTGGAATGTTTGTTGGAGGAAATTATGGAGATTTAATTTATTTGATCGGGAAAGTTGCTGCAGCGCTTACAGGAGCAGGTATTGGTGTCGGAGTAGCAAGGAAGCTGGAGGCTCAGCAGCTTGTTACAGTTTGTGCAGCTGTTGTTGGTATGATCGGAGCATTCGCGGGGAAGATTCTGGCAGGTCAGGTGCTTGTAGATGGGAATATTGTATTAGTCGGACCGGGTGAACCACTGGGAGCTTTCGTGGCAGCTTATGTGGCAATTGAGATTGGGATTTTAGTTACAGGAAGAACGAAACTCGATATTATCCTGACACCATTGATCTGCATTGGTGTTGGTGCAGTTGTTGGTTTGTTTGTCGGACCACCGATTTCTTCCTTTATGAACTGGCTGGGTTCCTTGATTAACTGGGGAACAGAACAGCAGCCGTTCCTTATGGGAATCGTAGTTTCGGTCTTGATGGGAATGATCCTGACATTGCCGATCAGTTCCGCGGCTTTGGGGGTAATCCTGAATCTGTCAGGTCTTGCGGCTGGAGCAGCTACGGTTGGATGTTGCTGCAATATGATCGGATTCGCAGTTGCAAGCTACAGAGAGAATAAGATTGGTGGATTTCTGGCACAGGGAATTGGTACTTCTATGCTTCAGGTACCGAATATTATGAGACATCCATTGATCTGGATTCCATCCATTTTGTCAAGCGCAATTTTAGGACCTGTAAGTACAATGTTACTTCATATGACGAATAATGCAACCGGATCCGGAATGGGAACAGCCGGACTGGTTGGTCCGTTGATGACATGGCAGGTGATGATCCAGACAGAAGATCCGATGATTGTTCTGGTGAAGATCATTGTAATCCAGTTTGTACTTCCGGCAGTGATCACACTTGGAATTTCAGAATTTATGAGAAAGAAGGGCTGGATTCGCCAGGGAGATATGAAACTGGAGCTGTAGGCAGAAAATGGATTACAGAGATTGGAAAGATACTATTACAGTAACACTAAAATATCTCTAAAAAAGAAGTGAATTCTGTGACAGAAAAATGGGAGTATGTTATACTTAATATATATAAACAGACCGGGGGATGACTGCTATGAGAAGTGAACAACAGGTAGAAGCTGCGCTAAAGAGTTATGAAGATGTTGACAGCTGGAAGACAATCATTTTCCTGTATAATGCAGCGTTGAAAGAAGTTGGTACAAAGCTGGAGATTCTTAATGATGAATTTCAGCATGTACATCAGTATAATCCGATTGAACATATTAAGACAAGGATCAAGACACCGGACAGTATTGTGAAAAAGCTGAAGAGGTATGGACATGAGACGTCCATAGAGAACATGGTTCGCTATGTGAATGATATTGCAGGAGTAAGATTGATCTGTTCATTTACATCAGACATATATCGTCTGGCAGAGATGATAGGGAATCAAAGCGATTTGAAAGTTCTTTCAATTAAGGATTATATTAAGAATCCCAAAGAAAGTGGATATAAAAGTTATCATATGTTAGTTTCTGTGCCGATATTTCTTTCGGATAGTGTAGTAGACACGAAGGTTGAAATTCAGATCCGAACCATTGCAATGGACTTCTGGGCAAGCCTTGAACATAAGATCTACTACAAATTTGAAGGAAATGCACCGGAGTATATCAGCAAGGATCTGCAGGAATGCGCGAAGATGGTATCAGAGCTGGATGATAAGATGCTTTCATTGAATGAGGCAATCCAGGAATGCATTGCCCAACAGGATAAGGATCAGATTCAGGTGAATGAAGAACTGATGAATGATGTGTGCAGAGATGTTCTTGGAAATAACAAAGAATATAAAGATTCGAAAGTACAGGAAAAAGTGACAGAGATTGTAACATAAGACAGTAATCTGTAGAAAATATAAAACTGTAATAAACGAAGTGAGCTGTGGGAAATGAGAGATTCATATTTTCACAGCTCTTGTTGTTAAAAGTGATTGTGTTACTGTTTATACGATGTGCGACCAGCAACGCATCTCGTTATTTCAAATCGCCTTTGGCGATGGGGCTTGATGATTTTCTATAGGTTCGGTATACTATAGCAATAGAAGAATGGAAAATATGAAAGATATTTAGCATAGAAAGATGAGGAAAATAGATGATGATAAGAAAAAAACTGGCAGTCTTGATGTTAGCTGGTGTGACTTGTTTAGCATCCGGCTGTGGAAATGTGGTCAAGGACGGGACAGAAGCACTTGGTGAAGGAAGATATGATGCGGCAGAGACGGCATTTGAAGAGGCAACTAAGAATGAGAATAAAGAAGTTGCGGCAGATGGATATCAGGGACTTGGGATGACTTATTACGAGCAGAAAGAGTATGACAAGGCATTGGAAGCATTTCAGACCGCATTGGATCAGGGAGCAGAGCAGACGCAGGAACTTTATAATCTGACCGCAGTTTGCGCAATGAAGACGGAAGATTATGCGAAGGCACTCGAATGTTTCCAGGCTGGAATCGCACTTGCAGAAAGCAAGACAGGAGATGACAAAACGAAAGCAGATACAGCACTTCTTCAAGAAATGGAATATAATGTGATTGTCTGCTACGAACAACAGGCAGACTGGGAAAATGCAAAGAGTGCGATGAAACAGTATCAGGCAGATTTCCCGGAAGATGATTCTGTGAGTAAGGAAGCAGAGTTCCTTCAGACAAGATAAAAAGGTTACTGCGGTCAGTAGCAGGGCAGGTTGCATATTAGCAGATCATGATAAGTAGATAAGGAAAAGAAAATATGATATCAATGGATGAAATAAAAGAGAGGGTAATTCTCATTGCGGTAGATACGGATGGATCTGATCAGGCAGAACGATCCCTGGATGAGCTTGGAGAGCTTGCGAAGACAGCAGGTGCAGAAGTTGTCGGCCGTATGATCCAGCCAAGAGAAAATATCCATCCGGGAACTTATATAGGAAAAGGAAAAATTCTGGAATTAAAGGAATTATTGTGGGAGACGCACGGAACAGGAATTATCTGTGATGACGAGTTGACAAGTGTGCAGATGGGGAATCTGGAAGCAGAACTGGATTGTAAAATCATGGATAGAACACTTCTGATCCTTGATATATTTGCAGCCAGGGCAGTGTCAGGAGAAGGTAAGATTCAGGTAGAATTAGCACAGTTAAAGTACCGTGCTTCAAGATTGGCAGGACTTGGAAAATCTCTTTCCAGACTCGGCGGAGGAATCGGAACAAGAGGACCGGGAGAGAAAAAACTGGAGATGGACCGCCGTCTGATCAGAGAACGTATCAGCAGACTGAAGAAGGAATTGAAAGATGTAGAGCGCCACAGAGAATTGATTCGTGGACAGAGAAAGCAGTCAGGACTGAAAGTAGCAGCGTTAGTAGGTTATACTTCAGCAGGGAAGAGCAGTATTGAGAATGCACTGACACAGGCAGGAGTATTGGAGGATGCGATGCTTTTCTCAACATTGGATACAACAACGAGAGCACTGACCTTGGATAATACACAGGAAATCCTTCTTACGGATACGGTTGGATTTATCAACAAGCTTCCACATCATTTAGTAGAGGCATTTAAGAGTACACTGGAAGAAGCAAAGTATGCGGATATTATTGTGCACGTAGTTGATGCTTCGAATCCACAGATGGATGCACAGATGCATGTAGTTTATGAGACACTCAGACAGCTTGGAGCAGAAGGAAAACCGGTCGTTACACTGTTTAATAAGCAGGACAAGGTTGAAAATCCGGTTAATCACAAAGATCTTCAGGCAGATTATTCCATTGCGACATCTGCGAAGACCGGGCAGGGAATGGAAGCGTTTAAGCAGGCGTTATTGGAGATTATCCGTAAAGAACAGATTTATATTGAACGTTTATATGACTTCAGTGAAGCGGGCAAGATTCAGCTGATCCGCAGTAAGGGACAGCTGTTATCTGAAGAATATGTGCCGGAAGGAATTGAGGTTAAGGCGTATGTGCCGCAGGATATTTATGGGAGATTATAAATAGATAGATAACAAAACCGTAAGAGAAGCAGGAAATGGGCTTCATCTTACGGTTTTTCTTATAAGAACAGAGGAAAGACTGTCCTTGGAGTTCGCGTGATATTATATGGTGTTTCTGTAAAGTTAAATCCTACTGCAGATACGGTGTTGCCGGGCTCTCAGGGTAACTTCCCATGGAGACAAGCAGCTGAAGACCTACATCTCTTGCAGTAAGAACTGCATTCTTAACGGCATCCGCATCCCCGGTTACTGCGACAATCACTTCATTCGAATGGCTTGTTCCCTGGTCAGGAGTCATGTACTTGATGACTTCAACCGGGGAAGATTTCACAGCGAGGTCAGCCATGACTAGTCCAATGGCAGCAGGGGATCCGCAGAAGAATCCAAATGGTTTTCCAATCGGAGCGTTGAATGCCATATGAAGTGCTTTGTCTGCACAGGCAGAGAAAGTGAATTCCAGATGTCCGGCCTGGCTGATGTAAAGCTCACCGGCATATTTGCCGATATATTCAAGTGTAATATCAACAGCACGGCGCACATCAGAGACGTTGTCTCCGCCGATCACGATAAAACATCCGTGTCCGCCCCAGCCTTTTGTATCACGAGGAAGTTCGATGGAAACAATCTCCGTGTTCGTGGACTTGACAGCCTCGTCAGCTGCATTGATCTGTCCGGCTGCACCTGTTCTTGAACTGATCAGGCCAAGACTTTTATATGGCTTTTTTAGATTCATCTTCTCGAGAAGCGAAGGGTCAATTCCCGGGATAACAAGTCCGATTGTATCCAAAACAGTTGTTCCGACAAATTCTGCAAGGGAACAATCCTGTGAAATCTGTTCAATGTGATGTACGTCTATCATATGAAACCTCCATCTATTCCAATAATTTGTCCGGTCATGTAAGCCGGTGTATCTGTGAGCTTTAATGCAAGCTCGGCAACTTCCTCCGGATCGGCAAAACGTCCGGAAGGAATCTCATCCATAAGGTCTTGGCGTTCCTCTTCATTTAAACGACCATTCATTTCAGTGTCGATCACACCGCAGGCAATCGCATTTACCTGAATATTACTCGGTGCAAGTTCCTTGGCAAGTGCTCGTGTCAGGCCATGTATTCCTGATTTGGTTGCGGAATAAGCAACTTCACAGGAAGCGCCGACAGTTCCCCACATAGAAGAAATATTCAGAATCTTTCCACATTTTTTAGATACCATGTATGGAATGGCTGCACGGCTGCAGTAGAAGACAGAAGAAAGATTCGTGGCAAGAATCTTATCCCAGTCATTGTCAGTCATGTCAGTCAGAAGTCCGAACCAGGCGATGCCGGCATTGTTGATCAGAATATCAACGCCACCACATTCTTTTTCAATAACCTGAAAAATCTTCCGGACCTCGTCAGGATTGCTGACATCTCCGGGAACTGTTGTACAGGATCCCCCGTCTGAGAGAATCTCATGTGCGAGTTCTTCTAAGCGTTCCACCCGGTGGACACAGTTGAGAAATACGTGATAACCGGCCTTGGCGTATGCTTTCGCACAGGCACGCCCGATGCCGCGGGAAGAACCGGTGATCAGTATGGATTTTTTATTCATAAAAGAAAACCTCAGTCTTTCTGAGCCCTTAAATAAGCGGCTGATTTGGAGAGTGATCATGATAAAATTCTAACGATTACTCAGATACATTAACTATAACATAAAATGGATTGGATTTCATTGTCTTTCGTAAATGGATATGCTAAAATTTTAGAAAAGGCGTTACTGGATACAGTAATTAGGATAGATTTGATGATTTAGGAAGAAGGAGAGAGCAAAATGGCAAAGACAAAGGTAATCTGTTTTACGAATAATAAGGGAGGAAGCGGAAAGACCACAACTTGTTCAAATGTTGGATTTGGCTTGAGAGAACTTGGAAAAAAAGTTCTGATGATCGACGGAGATATGCAGCTGAATCTCTCCCTTTCTTTGTTTGACGAAGATACAGTGCTTGCATATGCACAGAGTGACAAAAATTTGTATGAAGCAATCAAACGACAGGATGATCTGACAGATTATATCGTGAATACAAAATACGAAGGACTTGATCTGATTCCGTCTTCTACATTGATGAGTTCGATCGAATACGAACTTTTTACAAAATGGCAGAGAGAGTATATTTTGAAAAAAGGATTGAAGAAAATCCGCGAATCAGAGGTTTATGATTATATTCTGATCGATGCACCGCCGACACTTGGTGGATGGGTGATGAATATCCTGTGTGCATCCGATTATGTGATCCTTCCGGTAGAGGCATCTCCATGGGGACTGTTTGGTCTTGGAAATATGTTCGAATTCCTGGACAGTGTAGAAGAAATTGCACCGGATCTCAAGCTTGGTGGAATTGTGATCACAAAGGTTGATACAAGAAAGAATTATTTCAAACAGACATTAGAGACTCTGCAAGAGTTAGATGATGTGAAAGTATTTGATACTTACATTCGCGTGGACAGTGGAATTGAGTGGTCGCAGGATAATAATGCACCGGTGATCGCATATAAGAAGAGCAGTAGAAGTGCGAAAGAGTACATGGAATTAACGAGAGAGATTGCAGCTACATTAAAAGGATAAACCAGAAAGGCAGGCAATAGATGCATCAGGAACTGATCCGGGAACTAGCGATGATCACAGATGAGGAACGCCGGATCCTTGAAGGAAAACAGGAGATCGATCCACAGCTTTATACAGAAAAGAAGGAAATGGTTGTGGACAGTGCGAAACTTCTGAAGAAGGGGAAGTTGATCCAGGTCAGACCGCATACTCGTTTTGTACATTTCCCGGCGCATACACACAATTATATAGAAGTAATTTATATGTGTCAGGGAACAACGACACATATCGTGAATGGAAACGAGGTCGTACTCGAACAGGGAGACCTTCTGTTTCTGAATCAGAATGCAGTACAGGAGATCCTTCCGGCAGGAGAGTATGATATTGCGGTGAATTTTATTGTCCTGCCGGAGTTTTTTAACACAGCGTTCTCGATGATCGGAGCAGAAGAAAATCAACTGAAAGATTTCCTTGTCGGTGCATTGTGTGGAAGAGATGAAGAGACGTCTTATCTGTATTTTCATGTGGCTGATATTCTCCCGGTGCAGAATCTGATCGAGAATATGGTATGGACGATCTTCTATGACATTTCCAATAAGCGAAGCAGTAATCAGATCACGATGGGACTTTTGTTTCTTCAGTTGTTGAATTATATGGATAAGATGGAAGCCGGCGGACGCAAATTTGACACAGAGATTATGGCGAATGTGTATCGCTATATTGAGGATCATTTTAAAGAAGGCACGTTGTCAGAACTGGCGGTAGAGATGAAAGTAGATGTCTATTGGCTGAGTCGTGAGATTAAGAAGAAATCAGGGAAAACATATAAAGAACTTCTTCAGGAAAAGAGGATGCAGCAGGCAGTGTATCTTCTGATAAACAGCAGGATTGCGGTGTCGGACATTATAGAAGCAGTTGGATACGACAATACAAGCTATTTTTATAGAAAATTTAAAGAACGCTACGGAATCAGTCCGAAAGAATATCGGATTGAAAACATGAGTTAAGGATAAAGTATAGAGAGGATGCTATTTTTCACAGATGGCATCTTCTTTTTTTACGCGAATAGTAAACCGAAGACTATACTGAAGTGAGAGTTGGCAATTTGCATCAGTAACAACGTATGGAAACAGATAAAAATAAAAAAACGACGAAATAAAATTGCAAAAATAATATCAAAATAGCACTATGCACAAAAGAAGATAGGATGTATAATGAAACATATGTGAAAAATACAAAAAGGAGGGGCACGATGTTAGATATATCCTATTACGAAAAAACAGATGAGATTATTGCACAGTATACATGTGAAGAAAAGTCTTTGATCCCGATTATACAGGGGATTCAGGAAGAATATCGCTATCTTCCACCGGAGCTTTTAACTTATGTTGCGGAGAAACTGGGAATCTCCGAGGCGAAAGCTTACAGTGTGGCAAGCTTTTATGAAAATTTTTCTTTTGAGGCAAAAGGAAAATATGTGATAAAAGTATGTGATGGAACAGCCTGTCATGTGCGCAAATCCATTCCGATTCTGGAAGGACTTTACAAGGAACTGGGGCTTGGAAAAAAGAAACACACAACAGATGACCAGTTGTTTACAGTAGAGACGGTTTCATGCTTGGGCGCATGCGGACTGGCAGCGGCCGTGATGGTCAATGATGAAGTACATCCGAAAATGACACCTGAGAAAATGAGCGAGCTGATCAAGAAGCTGCGGGAGGAAGAGGAATGAGGATAGAAAACAGAATGCAGCTCCAGTTATGGAGAGAAGAGTGTAAGGAAAAGCGGCAGAAAGAAAACTGTTGTATTCTGGTCTGTGGAGGAACAGGATGTCTGGCAGGTGGTTCAGATAAAATATATGCCCGTTTGAAAGAACTAACTTCCAATATGGATCATGTAATAGTCAAAATCGGTGAAGAAATCGCTCATGTGGGACTTAAGATGAGCGGATGCCATGGATTCTGTGAGATGGGTCCGCTGGTTCGTATTGAACCTTATAACTATCTGTATCTGAAAGTAAAACTGGAAGACTGCGAAGAAATTTTTGAAAAGACGATTCTTCATGGAGAACCGGTTACAAGACTGATGTATGAAGATAATGGTCATGTATATCAGACACAGGAAGAAATTCCATTCTATGCCAAGCAGACCCGTCTAGTGTTGAGAAACTGCGGTCATATTGATGCAGAGCATATTGAAGATGCAATGGCGGTAGGAGCATATGAGTCTTTCGAAAAAGCTGTGTTTGAAATGACTCCGGAAGCAGTGATTAAGACGGTTACAGATGCAGGTCTTCGTGGAAGAGGCGGAGCAGGATTTCCGGCGGGAAGAAAATGGTCACAGGTAGCGAGTCAGCCGGAAAAGATCCGTTATGTAGTCTGCAATGGTGATGAAGGAGATCCGGGTGCATTTATGGATCGAAGCGTTATGGAAGGTGATCCTCACCGAATGATCGAAGGTATGATGCTGGCAGCTTATGCAGTACAGGCCCAGGAAGGATATATTTACGTTCGTGCAGAGTATCCGCTGGCAGTACGAAGACTGCAGATCGCTATCGCTCAGGCGGAAGAGAAAGGACTTTTGGGAGAGAATATCCTTGGAACAGGATTCAGCTTCAAATTACATATCAATCGCGGAGCAGGTGCTTTTGTATGTGGGGAAGGTTCCGCACTTACAGCTTCGATCGAAGGCAAGCGAGGCATGCCGAGAGTAAAACCACCGAGAACAGTAGAACAGGGATTATGGGAGAAGCCAACCGTATTGAATAACGTAGAGACTTATGCAAATATCCCGATGATCATTAAAAACGGAGCAGACTGGTACAGCCGTATCGGTACACCGCAAAGCCCAGGAACGAAAGCGTTTGCCCTTACCGGAAATGTAAAAAATACCGGATTGATCGAAGTGCCTATGGGAATAAGTTTACGTGAAATCATCTTTGATATCGGAGGCGGCATCAAGGACGATAAAGGGTTCAAGGCAGTTCAGATCGGTGGTCCATCCGGTGGATGTCTGGTAGAATCCCAGCTTGACAGTAAGATGGATTTTGACTCACTGTCAAAGATCGGCGCCATGATCGGTTCCGGTGGACTTGTTGTTATGGATGAAGACACCTGTATGGTAGAGGTTGCAAGATTCTTTATGAACTTCACACAGAGAGAAAGTTGTGGAAAATGCGTTCCGTGCAGAGAAGGAACTAAGCGTATGCTGGAGATTCTGGAACGTATAGTTGCCGGAAACGGAGAAATGAGCGACCTTGATGAACTGGAAGAACTGGCAGACATGATTGAAAATACTGCCTTATGTGGTCTTGGAAAGAGTGCACCAAAGCCGGTTGTAAGTACGATTCATGCATTCCGAAAAGAATATGAAGAGCACATAATAGATAAGAAATGTCGTGCGGGAGTCTGTTCTAATCTTCGTGTGTTTAAGATTGATCCGGAGAAATGCAAAGGATGTTCGAAATGTGCGAAGAACTGTCCGGTAAATGCAATCACAGGAAAAATAAAATCACCATTTACAATTGATAATTCAAAGTGCATCAAGTGTGGAAGTTGTATCGATAACTGCCCATTTGGAGCTGTTTATACAGAGTAGGGAGGATAGAGATTTATGGGAATTATGACAATTGACGGACAGGCCATTGAGTTCACGGATGAACCTAATGTATTGTCTGTAATAAGAAAAGCCGGGATTGATATCCCTACCTTGTGTTATCATTCGGAATTATCTATCTATGGTGCCTGCCGATTATGCACGGTAGAAGATGACAGAGGGAAAACATTTGCCTCATGTTCAGAAAAGCCGAGAGACGGAATGATTATTTATACAAATACACCAAGGCTGATGCGCTACCGGAAACTGATACTGGAACTGCTTCTGGCTGCTCACTGCAGAGATTGTACGACGTGTATCAAGAGCGGCGAGTGTCATCTGCAGGAACTGGCGCACCGTATGGGAGTTCATGAGATCCGCTTTGAAAATGTAAGAGAGATACAGCCAATTGATACAAGTTCACACGCAATTATCAGAGATCCGAATAAATGTATCCTGTGTGGTGACTGTGTCAGAATGTGTGATAATGTACAGAATATCAATGCAATCGACTTCGCGTATCGTGGAACTGATGCACAGGTAATACCGGCATTTAATAAGAAGATTGCAGAAACAGACTGCGTAGGTTGTGGACAGTGTCGTGTTGTCTGTCCGACCGGTGCAATCAGTATTCATACCAATATTGATGAAGTGTGGGAAGCTTTGGCAGACAAGAATATAAAGGTGATCGCTCAGATCGCTCCGGCTGTACGTGTTGCAATCGGTGATAATTTTGGTTATGCCAAAGGCGAAAATGTAATGGGTAAGTTAGTAGGAGTACTGCATCGTCTGGGATTTGATGAAGTATATGACACATCCTATGGCGCAGACCTGACAGTTGTGGAGGAATCCAAAGAGTTTATTGAGAGATTTACTTCCGGTGAGAAGATGCCACTCTTTACATCCTGTTGTCCGGCATGGGTAAAATATTGTGAGAATAAATATCCCGAATTCGTGCCGAATCTTTCAACATGCAGATCACCGCAGCAGATGTTTGGAGCAGTTGTAAGAGAGTATTATAAAGATCCTGAGAAAAATGAAGGAAAGAAGATCGTATCTGTATCTATCATGCCTTGTACGGCGAAGAAGGAAGAAATCTTACGTCCGGAATCTTATACAAATGGCAAGCAGGATGTTGATTACGTGCTTACAACAACAGAAATCGTAAGAATGATCCGCAAATCAGGAATTGTATTTGACAAAGTTGAGATCGAAGCAGCTGATGTACCGTTTGGTATCGGCTCCGGAAGTGGTGTGATCTTCGGTGTTACCGGTGGTGTTACAGAGGCAGTGCTCCGTAGGCTGCAGCAGGGACACAACAGAGTAGACATGGAGTCTATTAAAAAGAGTGGTGTGCGTGGGGACGACGGTATTAAAGTGCTGACTTATAATTATAATGGAAGAGAGATTAAGGCAGCAGTTGTAAATGGCCTTGCAAATGCAGATAAAGTATTGCAGCAGATTAAAAATCACGAAGCAGAGTATGATTTTGTGGAAGTGATGGCTTGCCGCAGAGGATGTATCATGGGTGGAGGTCAGCCGGTGAATGCAGGACCGAGAACCAGAAAAGCAAGAATGAAGGGCTTATATGATACAGATGTAAACACTCAGATCAAGAAATCAAATGAGAACCCAATGATTCTTTCCTTGTACGATACTTTGTTGAAGGGAAAAGAGCATGAGCTTCTTCATAGAAATTTCTCCGGTAAATAAAGTATCTGGTTGTGGAGAATTACATTTGAAATGAAGATATACATTTTCAACAAAAATAGTAATTGAAAATTGTACAAGGTGCAAAAGAGAACCCTAAAAGCAAAATATAATGCAAATAAGGACGCTGTTTTTCGTAAATAGCGTCCTTTTTTTACATAAAAAGCGTGGGTATAATAAAGTCATAAGAAATGAACAGTAATAGAAAAATAACAAGGAGGCACCAAACAATGGGCAATTATTATCTGGCAGTTGATATCGGAGCATCCAGTGGACGTCATATGCTGGCATCCATGGAAGATGGAAAGATGAAACTGGAAGAGGTTTACCGTTTTCCAAATGGAATGGATAACAAAAACGGTACTTTATGCTGGGATGTAGATCGTCTTTTTACAGAAATCAAGAACGGATTGAAGAAATGTAAAGAGCTTGGAAAGATACCGGCAACAATGGGAATTGATACTTGGGGAGTTGACTATGTGCTTCTTGATGAGAAGGATCAGATCCTCGGAGATACAGTAGGCTATCGTGACAGTCGTACGAATGGAATGGATGAGAAAGTGTATGAAAAGATTTCCCTTTCCGCATTGTATGAGAGAACAGGTATCCAGAAGCAGATATTCAATACAATCTATCAGCTGATGGCTGTAAAAGAGACTCATCCGGAGTACCTTGAACAGGCAAAAGCAATCCTGATGATTCCGGATTACTTCCATTTTCTGCTGACAGGTGTGAAGAAAAATGAATATACAAATGCGACAACAGGACAGCTTGTGAATCCGACGACAAATGACTGGGATTATGAACTGATCGATATGCTCGGATACAACAAAGAGATGTTCCAGCCGGTATCTATGCCGGGAACAGTAGTAGGCGAATTTACACAGGACATTCAGAACGAGGTTGGATTCAACTGCAAGGTTGTTCTTCCAGCCACTCATGATACAGGCTCAGCGGTACTTGCGGTACCAACCAACGATGACAATGCCATTTATATCAGCTCCGGCACATGGTCTTTGATGGGAATTGAGAGAAAAGAAGCAGACTGCTCACTGAGAAGTATGCAGGCAAACTTCACAAACGAAGGTGGATACGATCACCGTTTCCGTTACCTGAAAAATATCATGGGACTCTGGATGATCCAGTCTGTAAAGAAAGAATTCACAGAGGATCTTTCTTTTGCAGAGATTTGTGAGAGAGCTTCCAAAGAGACGATCACATCTTTAGTAGACTGTAATGATGACTGCTTCCTTGCTCCGAAGAGCATGATTGAAGCTGTGAAGAAGTTCTGCCGTGATTCCAAGCAGCAGGTGCCTGAAACAGTGGGCGAGATTGCAGCAGTTATCTACAACAGTCTTGCAAAATGTTATGGCGATACGATCGAAGAGATTGAAGCATTAACAGGAAAAAAATACACTACAATCTATGTTGTCGGTGGCGGTGCCAATGCAGGATATCTTAACGAACTGACAGCAAAATATACAGGAAAAAAAGTTTCCGCAGGGCCTTCTGAAGCAACAGCAATCGGAAATATTGTTGTCCAGATGCTACATGATGGAGTGTTTAAAGACCTGCCGGAAGCAAGAACATGTGTTGGAAAATCGTTTGATGTAAAAATATACGAAAATGTGTAATTCAAATTCACAAAAATGGAGGAAGAAAAGATGACAAGATATGAATCAGCCAAAGAAATCTATGCAAAATTAGGAGTGGACACAGACGCAGCAATCGCGAAATGTAAAGAAATTCCGGTTTCTCTTCACTGCTGGCAGGGAGATGATGTAACAGGATTTGACCACGACGGCCCTCTGACAGGAGGAATCCAGACAACAGGAAACTATCCGGGAAAAGCAAGAACTCCGGAAGAACTGTTAGCTGATATGGATAAGGCAATGAGCCTGATGCCGGGTAAAAAGAAAATCAATGTTCATGCATGCTACGCAATCTTTGAAGATGGTGAATTCGTAGATCGTGATAAATTAGAGCCAAAACATTTCCAGAAATGGGTTGATTTTGCAAAAGAAAGAGGAATGGGACTTGATTTTAATCCAACATTCTTCTCACATCCAATGGTAAAAGACGGACTTACACTTTCAAGCCCGGATGAGGAAGTAAGAAACTTCTGGATCGAGCATGGAAAAGCCTGCATCCGCATTTCACAGTATTTTGCGGAGCAGACAGGAGTTCCTTGTGTAATGAATATCTGGACAGGTGACGGATTCAAAGATATTCCGGCTGACCGTATGGGACCTCGTGTACGCTACAAAGAGTCTATCGATGCAATCCTTTCCGAGCCATTTGACACAAACCTTGTAAAACCTTGTGTAGAGTCTAAAGTATTCGGTATCGGTGTTGAGGCTTATACAGTAGGGTCAGCTGAATTCTCACTGAGCTACGCTGCAATGAACAAAGACAAATGTCTGCCACTGATGGACAACGGACATTATCATCCAACAGAAGTAGTATCCGATAAGATTCCGGCACTGCTTACATTCTTCCCGGAGATTGCTCTGCATGTTACACGTCCGATCCGTTGGGATTCAGACCATGTAGTTCTCTTTGATGATGAGACAAAAGAGATCGCAAAAGAGATCGTTCGCTGCGAGAACGGAATTGACCGTACATATATTGCACTGGATTACTTTGATGCTTCCATCAACCGTATCTCCGCATGGGTAACAGGATTCCGCAGCTTCCAGAAAGCACTGCTTGATGCACTTTGCCAGCCAAGTGAGATGCTCAAAGAGCTTCAGGATACAAACCAGATGAGTAAGAAGATGGTTGTTATGGAACAGTGCAAGACACTTCCAATCGGTGATGTATGGGAAGAGTACTGCCGTCAGTGTGGTGTAGAAGCTGAAGGATGGTTTGACGAGATTCAGAAATATGAGGATGAAGTGCTGTCTAAGAGAGCATAATAAAGAGTGAAAAAATGGGGGATATCAGGAAATTGATATGCCCCATTTTTGTTCGAAAATGCGAAGTTGGTCAAGGAATTGAGTATCCTTTTTAAATCAAATTCAGATATTCCAGCGCCTGGCGGATTCCGCCGTCTTCCAAGGCGCCGGTCACATAATCAGCCTGTGATTTCAAGTCTTTAGATCCATTTCCCATAGCAACCTTAAATCCGGCAGCTTGGAACATTGGCAAGTCATTATTGCTATCGCCGAAAGCAATAACATCCCTCTTTTCGTATCCAAGTACATTACTCATAACACTGATCGCAAGTCCTTTGGAACAGCCTTTCATGACAAATTCAATCGTTCTTCCAACAAAAGATCCACTGTGAATAATATAATCATACCATAGGGATAATTCCTGGCATAATTTCTCTGGATTACATCCGGGTGTGCGCTTGGCACTTATTTTGTTAAAGTGAAGATTATGTTCATTTCCACGAATAGGAAGCAGTTTGTCACCGAGTTCCTGAGTGATCAGATCAGCAAACCAGTCTATGTCACTTGTATATTCATCCAGATTATAGTACATATAATCATTGCCTTCCAGTACAGGGATAAAACCGTTTGTCTTAATGATCTCTACGGTCTTCCATGCCAGGTCGGTTGGCATCTCACGCTCAAATACCCGCGTTCCATTATATTCGATATATGCTCCAAGATTAGCGATAAGTCCGTCAAATCCAATCTCCTTCATAAGATATTCAGGAACAAAAGCGTTTGAACGACCGGTACAGATGAAAGTCTTATGTCCGTTTTTTTTCAACTGTTGAAGTGCAAGTTTTGTATCTTCTGGTGTTCCTTTTACAATATCTAAAATTGTTCCATCTGCATCAAAGAAAAGACATTTTCCCATTGTAAGTATTCCTTCTATATTATAGTATTATCTCTCACCTAAAAATCCCATAAATTTACGCACAGAGTAATTCAGGATAAGATCCTCCGGAATGTCAACTTTTCGAGCCAAAGCTTCGGCATACTGGAAGTCACCGATATGTTCGGTGCCGTGGCTGTCACTGGAGAACAGAACCGGATAATTAAAGTGCTTGGACAGATTCAATATTAAGAGATCAGCGTAGGTCGTATCCCCACGATATCCATCCGGACTTAAAGAACTGTTATTGATCTCAAGCAGAACATGGTTCTCCATTGCAGCACGGAAAAGCGCAAAATAATCTACAGGGAATTTTTCGTCATCGCAATGACCGATGATATTAACATTAGGATTCTCCATAGTCTTGATATAAGCACGGGTGTTCTCATCTGCTGTTCCGGATTTAAAAATTGGACGGTGCATACTTGCTATAACATAATCCAGAGACTCTAAAATCTCATCATCAAGATCCAGTTTTCCTTCCTGATCCAGAATATTTACCTCTGCACCGTAAAGCATTCTAACACCGAGACGCTTTGGTTGTGCAAATGCAAGGCTGCGGAAATAAGAAATGCGTCCGCCACCAAGCGTTTTCGGACCATGATCGGAAATTCCAAGCATCTTAAGCCCAGCTGCATTGGCAGCTTTTGCCATATCAGTCATGGTCGCACAGGTTCCGTGCCCGCTGGCGATGGAATGTGTGTGGACATCAAATTCATAAGAAGCCATATAATCCAACCCTTCTTTCTAATCGTTCGCGCGAGAGACACAGTGTCGATTAACGTGTCATGGTCGCATATATACCTTAATTATGCGGTATTTCGAGTGAAATGTCAATTAATTCGAGGCAAAATACAGAGAAAAAACAAATAAAACACAACACAAACCATGTTGGGATTTGTTGTAACTTTAGAGAAATATAATGTGGGATGTATTGTGTTTTGATTGACTTTGGGGGATAAATAAAGTATAATAAATGTTAATATTGGAAGAAAGGAGTTTAAGAGTAAAATGGGACTTTATACTTATGACAGTACTCCCATCCCGAAGTCGGACAGAATTCCAAAACTGGTAGAAAACCTGTATGCGAAGATGCCTGAGATTGAGTCGGCGAGAGCAGTACTGATTACGGAGTCGTACAAACAGACTGAGAATGAACCAATGATCATCCGTAGAGCAAAAGCATTCCAGCACATTTTGGAGAATATTCCGATTACGATCCGTGACCTGGAACTTGTTGTTGGAAGCAGCACACTTGCCCCAAGAGGATGCCAGACATTTCCGGAGTTCTCTTACGAGTGGTTGGAGGCAGAGTTTGATACAGTTGAAACAAGAAGTGCTGACCCGTTCTACATCTCTGAGCAGACGAAGAAGGAACTGAAAGAGGCGAATGCTTACTGGAAGGGCCGTACAACAAGTGACCTGGCTACAGCATACATGGAGCCGGAGACATTACTTGACATTGAACACAATATCTTTACACCTGGAAACTATTTCTATAATGGTGTAGGACATGTGACAGTTAAGTACGGTGAAGTTCTCGAGATCGGATTTTCCGGAATTCGCAAGAAAGCAGAAGATGAGCTTGCTTCTATGAAGGTTAGTGATGGTAACTACCAGACAAAATCACGTTTCCTTGAGGCAGTGATGATCAGCTGTGATGCTGCAATTACATATGCCCGTCGTTATGCAAAGCTTGCACTTGAGATGGCGGAGAAATGTTCTGATCCGGTAAGAAAGAAAGAACTTCTTATCATTGCACAGAATTGTGCGAATGTACCGGAGAAGGGTGCGACAGGATTCTACGAAGCATGTCAGTCCTTCTGGTTTGTACAGCAGCTGTTACAGATTGAGTCCAGTGGACATTCAATCTCCCCTGGAAGATTTGATCAGTATATGTATCCTTATTATAAGAAGGATCTCGACAGCGGCAAGATCACAAGAGAGTTTGCACAGGAACTGCTGGATTGTATCTGGGTTAAATTAAATGACCTGAACAAGTGCCGTGATGCGGCTTCAGCAGAAGGATTCGCAGGTTACAGTTTGTTCCAGAACCTGATTGCAGGAGGACAGAATGAAGATGGTATAGATGTTACGAATGATCTTTCATTTATGTGTATTACATCATCTATGCATGTATTCCTTCCAATGCCTTCTCTTTCTGTAAGAGTTTGGAATGGATCACCACATGAATTCCTGATTTATGCAGCAGAACTTACAAGAACAGGAATCGGACTCCCGGCTTATTATAATGATGAGGTTATTATCCCGTCACTTGAGAGCCGCGGACTGACTTTACAGGATGCGAGAGACTACAACATCATCGGATGTGTAGAACCACAGAAGTCCGGTAAGACAAATGGATGGCATGATGCAGCATTCTTCAATATGTGTCGTCCGCTGGAACTGGTATTTTCAAATGGTGTGGACAAAGGTGTACAGATTGGTCCGAAGACAGGTAATGTTGAGGATATGAAGACATTTGACGAATTCTATGATGCTTATAAAGCACAGATGGATTACGCGATCGCACTGCTTGTTAATGCTGACAATGCCATTGATATGGCACATGCGGAGAGAGCACCGTTGCCGTTTCTTGCATGTATGGTTGATGACTGTATCAAGAGAGGAAAGACACTGGAACAGGGAGGCGCTGTATATAACTTTACAGGTCCGCAGGGATTCGGTGTTGCCAATATGGCAGATGCACTTTACGCAGTAAAGAAACTCGTTTATGACGAGAATAAGATCACGATGCATGATCTGAAGATGGCTCTTAGCACAAACTATGGAAAGGGCCTGAGCAACGAGGATGTTGCAGAAATGGTATCAGAGGTTGCTTCTGCAATGAAATCTGCCGGACAGCCGGTGGGTGAGAAAGAAGTTGCAGCAATCCTGAAAACTGTTGTTGCAGCAACAGAATCAGAACAGGTGAAGGCAAACGGCGAGAGAATCCTCAAGCTGATCGATGCAGTGCCGAAGTTTGGAAATGATATTCCGGAAGTTGACGCATTTGCAAGAGATGTTGCCTATACTTATACAAAACCACTGGAGAAATATAAAAACCCGCGTGGAGGTATGTTCCAGGCAGGATTGTATCCGGTATCAGCAAATGTACCGCTTGGCGGACAGACAGGAGCTACACCGGATGGACGTCTGGCACATATGCCGGTAGCCGATGGAGTATCTCCATCAGCCGGTAAGGATGTGAACGGACCGACAGCAGCTGCAAACTCCGTTTCCAGACTGGATCACTTTATTGCTTCAAACGGAACACTGTTCAATCAGAAGTTTCATCCGTCTGCACTGAGTGGAAGAGAAGGACTTGAGAAGTTTGTAGGACTGATTCAGTCATACTTCGATCAGAAGGGAAGCCACATGCAGTTTAACGTTGTCAGCCGTGAAACACTTCTGGATGCACAGAAGCATCCGGAGCAGTACAAACATCTGGTTGTACGTGTAGCTGGATACAGCGCACTGTTTACGACATTGTCCAAGTCACTGCAGGATGATATCATCCGCAGAACGGAGCAGGGATTTTAAGAATAAGAAGGAGACAGCATGGAAGAATATCTGAAGACCAAAGGAAGAATCTTCGATATCCAGCGGTATTCCATCCATGATGGGAATGGGATTCGAACCATTGTGTTCCTAAAGGGCTGTGTGCTCAGATGCCGCTGGTGCTGTAATCCGGAATCACAGCACTACGAGATCGAGACAATGATGGTACAGGGAGAACCAAAAGTGATTGGTGAGGACACTACGGTTGCTGAAGTAATGAAGACGGTAGAAAAAGATCGTACTTATTATAGAAGAACCGGAGGCGGACTCACACTTTCCGGAGGCGAAAGCCTTTGTCAGCCGAAGTTCGCAAGAGACCTTCTGCGAGCAGCGAAAGAGTTAGGAATCACAACTGCGATGGAAAGTATGGGATGCGCACCATACAGCACAATCGAAGAGATTCTTCCATATTTAGACCAGTATCTGTTGGATATCAAACATATGAATCCGGAGAAACATAAAGAATTTACAGGACGCTCGAATGAACTGATGTTAGAGAACGCAAAGAAGATTGCAGATTCTCATATGACAGAGTTGAGTATCCGTGTTCCAGTTATTCCGGGATTCAATGATACAGAGCTGGAGATTCGTGATATTGCCGCATATGTCCGTAAGCTTGGCAATGTGAGAAGAATGCATCTTCTTCCTTACCACAGACTGGGACAGGACAAATATGACGGACTGAACCGCCCATACCTGATGGGGGATGTAAAACCACCGACAAATGAAAAGATGGAACGACTTCTGAAAGTAGCAGAAGAAGTTTCCGGTGTAGAGTGCCGGATCGGTGGTTAAAAATAAAAAACACAATCAGATAATCTGCACGAAGTCGAAAACAGAGAAAATAGTGAAAATAATCACAAGAAACAACAAAAACAACGGCTGTTCAAATTGACTAATGTGGGATTGTGTGGTAAAATAAGTTAAGAAACAACACAAAACAAAAGTTTTGACACGATTCCAAGGAGGAGAAAAAATGCAAAACGAATACGAAATCAAAAAAGAAATGTGTGAAATCGGAAGAAGAGTTTACAACCGTGGAATGGTTGCAGCTAATGACGGAAACTTTTCTGTAAAACTGAACGACCATGAGTTCCTGTGTACACCAACAGGTGTCAGCAAAGGATTCATGACACCAGAGTACATCTGTAAAGTAGATGAGAATGGTAATGTTCTTCAGGCAAATAAAGGATTCAGACCATCTTCAGAAATTAAGATGCACATGCGTGTGTACAGAGAGAGACCAGACGTTCAGTCTGTAGTACATGCTCATCCACTGTACGCTACAACATTCGCTATCGCTGGTATTCCGCTTACACAGCCAATCATGCCAGAAGCGGTTATCGCTCTTGGATGTGTTCCGATCGCTAAATACGGTACACCTTCTACAATGGAGATTCCGGACGCTATCGAGCCATACCTTCAGCACTTTGATGCAGTTCTTCTTGAGAACCACGGAGCACTTGCTTACTCAGACAGCCTTCTGAGCGCATACCACAAGATGGAGTCTCTTGAGTTCTACGCACGTCTGTTATGGCAGTCCATGCAGGTTGGCGGACCTCAGGAACTGAACGATGAGCAGGTTCAGAGACTGTACGAACTGAGAAGACAGATGGGACTTCCAGGAAAACACCCGGCAAACCTTTGCCCGAACGCTAAAGCTGGTAAGCCAAGCTGCCATTCATGCGGTGGAAACTGTGGCGGATCTTCAGCAGCAGCTCCAGAAGGAACAGATGCTGATCTTGTAGCTTCTATCACAAAGAAAGTTATGGAACAGCTGGGAATGTAATCTGACAGATTAGTAAAGGAGCAATGCTATGAATGAGCAGGAAATTACCAGTGCAGTTCAGGCTGTGCTGGATCAGATGAAGGAAGCAGCTCCACAACATACACACAAACATGTCTGTAAATGCAAAAAGCATCAGATGACATTGAAGCTTGCCAATGCCTTGATTGAAAAAGTTAAGGCAGAAGCGGCACGTGTGGGCGTGAATGCGGTTGTAGCAGTTTCCGACAAGGCAGGCAGACCTGTAGCCGTCCAGTGTATGGATGACGCCTACATAGCAAGCTTTGACATTGCGTTAAATAAGACATATACTTCCGCGAGCCTTAAGATGTCCACAGCAGAGTTAAGTCAGTTGAGTCAGCCGGGACAGCCGTTATACGGAATTCAGTTTACGAATGACGGTAAGATCGTGATCTTCGGGGGTGGAGAGGTACTCGAAGCTGATGGCAAGATCGTCGGTGCACTCGGAGTCAGCGGTGGAACTGCTGAGCAGGACACAGCAATCGCAGCTTACGGAAAACAAGTCTTCAAGGAGGTATTAGAGTGTCTATAAATGAACAGATGGTTCAGGACATCGTACAGGACGTTCTTGCAAAGATGCAGATCGCTTCTGATGTACAGGGAGACCGCGGTGTATTCAAGGATATGAACGAGGCCATTGAGGCAGCGAAAGCGTCCCAGAAGATCGTGGCTAAGATGTCACTGGATCACAGAGAGAAAGTTATCTCCAACATCCGTAAAAAGATCATGGAGAATGCAGAAATCCTGGCCCGTATGGGAGTTCAGGAGACTGGCATGGGAAATGTCGGACATAAAATTTTAAAACACCAGCTGGTAGCTGAGAAGACTCCGGGAACAGAGGATATCACTACACAGGCATGGTCAGGAGACAGAGGTCTTACATTGATCGAGATGGGACCGTTCGGAGTAATCGGAGCGATTACACCTTGTACAAACCCAAGTGAGACAGTTCTCTGTAACACAATCGGAATGTTCGCAGGTGGAAATACAGTAGTATTCAACCCACATCCGGCAGCAATCAAAACATCAATCTATGCAGTTAATCTTCTGAACGAAGCATCTGTTGAGGCTGGTGGACCGGACAACATTGCTTGTACAGTAGAGCATCCGACACTTGAGACAAGTAACATCATGATGAAACATCCTGCAATTCAGCTGATCGCTGCAACAGGAGGTCCGGGAGTTGTTACAGCAGTTCTTTCTTCAGGAAGAAGAGGAATCGGAGCTGGAGCAGGTAACCCACCGGCACTCGTTGATGAGACAGCAGATATCCGTAAGGCAGCTGAGGACATTGTAAACGGATGTACATTTGATAACAACCTTCCGTGTATCGCAGAAAAAGAGATTGTTGCAGTTGATTCTATCGCTGATGAACTGATGCACTACATGGTAAATGAGCAGGGATGCTACCTGGCTTCCAAGGAAGAGCAGGATGCACTGACAAATGTAGTTCTTGCAGGCGGAAAGCTGAACAGAAAATGTGTTGGACGTGATGCAAAGACACTGCTTGGAATGATCGGAGTTACAGTTCCGGACAATATCAGATGTATTACATTTGAAGGACCAAAGGAACATCCGCTGATCGCAACAGAGCTTATGATGCCAATTCTTGGTGTAGTAAGAGCGAAAGATTTCGACGATGCTGTAGAGCAGGCTGTATGGCTTGAGCATGGCAACAGACATTCCGCTCACATTCACTCCAAGAATGTAGATCGTATTACAAAATATGCAAAAGCAATTGACACAGCAATTCTTGTTAAGAACGGACCATCCTATGCGGCACTTGGATTCGGAGGCGAAGGCTTCTGTACATTTACAATTGCCAGCAGAACTGGTGAAGGACTTACAAGCGCAAGCAGCTTCACAAAGAGAAGACGTTGCGTAATGACAGACAGCTTATGTATAAGATAACGGAGGTATAGACAATGGAAATGAATTCTGCTAATGTAGAAGCTGTTGTAAAACAGGTACTTGAGAGCATGCTGGAAAAGAAAGTTCCAGAAGCAGCTCCGGCACAGAAAGCAGCAGGAAATGAAATTCCAAAGACAGCTCATGTAGCTATGCTTACAGCACTTGAGCATTTTGAGATCAAAGAGTATCCGATGCCGGAAGTTGGTGACGGAGATATTCTTGTTAAAGTTGAAGGATGTGGTGTTTGTGGAACAGACGCTCACGAATTCAAGAGAGACCCATTCAGCCTTATTCCTGTAGTACTCGGACATGAGGGAACAGGTGAGATCGTTAAGATGGGTAAAAACGTTAAAGTTGACAGCGCTGGAAAAGCTCTGAATCTTGGAGATAAAGTTGTTACATGTATGATCTTCAAGGATGATCCGGAGATCACAATGTACGACCTCAACAAACAGAACGTAGGCGGAGCTGATGTATACGGACTTCTTCCAGACGATGATGTTCATCTGAATGGATGGTTCTCAGATTACATCCTGATCCGTGAGGGATCTACAGTATTCAACGTAAGTGATCTGGATCTGAAATCCCGTGTACTGATCGAGCCATGTGCAGTACTTGTACATGCAGTAGAAAGAGCTAAGACAACAGGAATCTTAAGATTCAACAGCAGAGTTGTTGTTCAGGGATGTGGACCAATCGGACTGATCTGTATCGCAGTTCTTCGTACAATGGGTATTGAGAATATCGTAGCTGTAGACGGAGAGCAGAAGAGACTTGACTTTGCTAAGAGAATGGGAGCTGAGAAGTCAGTTAACTTCAAAGATTTCCAGGGAATCGATGCACTTGCACAGGGAGTAAAAGATGCATTCGGCGGACATGCTGCTGACTTCGCATTCCAGTGTACAGGATCACCGATCGCTCATGCAAACATTTACAAATTCATCCGCAATGGTGGTGGACTTTGTGAGCTTGGATTCTTTATCAATGGTGGAGATGCAACAATCAACCCACACTTCGATCTTTGCTCAAAAGAGATCACACTGGTTGGCTCATGGGTATACACTCTGAGAGATTATGCAACTACATTTGATTTCCTTAAGAGAGCAAAAGCAATCGGACTTCCGATGGATGATCTGATCACACACGAGTTCCCGCTCGAGCAGATCAATGAGGCTCACCAGACAAACCTGGCTATGAAAGGTCTTAAGATTGCAATCATCAACAAATAAGGTGAGAGAGTATGGAAGCAGTAGGTATGCTGGAAGTATTTGGACTTGCAACAGCATTTGCAGCGGCTGACGCCGGATGTAAAGCAGGAAATGTAAGACTGGAGAACTTCGATAAAAATAAACCTGCGAATGCAGACGAATTGCCTGTACCGTTGATCGTAATGGTCAAGTTCCGCGGACAGGTTGCAGATGTGGAGGCAGCACTTGAGGCTGCTACAGCGAAAGCAGAGTCAATGACAGGAATTGTCACAAAGTATAAGATCTCAAGACCGACTGAGGACACTGAGAAGATACTTAAGCTTAACGCATTTGATAAAGGAACACCACATAAAGTAACAGACGAAGAAGTCGAAGAAATTTAGGAGGATATTACAATGGCAATGGCACAGCTTGCATTAGGAATGGTAGAAACAAGAGGACTTACAGCAGCAATCGAGGCTGCAGATGCAATGACAAAAGCAGCAGAGGTTACACTTGTAGGAACAGAGAAAATCGGATCCGGACTTGTAACAGTTATGGTTCGTGGAGATGTTGGAGCTGTTAAAGCAGCAGTTGAGACAGGTGCTGACGCAGCTGGAAGACTTGGAGAACTCGTAGCTACACACGTAATCCCAAGACCACACAACGACGTTGAGAAGATCCTTCCTACAGTATAGTTTGAAGTCAAACAGCTAGAAAAGGAGCAGTCTCATGGGAAAAGCGTATGGATTCTTTGAAATCCCAAGCGTTACGGCAGCAGTGGTAGCCGTGGATATCATGTGCAAGACTGCTGATGTGCAGTTCGTTACATGGGAGAAAAAACTGGGTGGAAGACTTGTCACGATCATAATTCGTGGTGATGTATCCGCAGTTGCGCAGGCCATTGAAGCTGCCGAGCAGAATGGAATCAAAAAACCAGTGAGCACAGTAGTGATCCCAAGTCCTCACGAGGAGATCTTGAGAATCATTAACACAAGTGTAAACAAGGTTGTATAGGAGGCAGCTACAGATGGCAGACGAAAAAGAAAAGAAAACAACAACAGCCAAAGCGCCAGCCAAAACTGTACGCAGAGTAAAAAAGACGGCGCAAAAGGTAGAAACGGTTCAGAAGAAACCGGAAGTTCAGAAGGAGGAACGCAGAATGTCACAGGAAGCATTAGGAATGGTTGAAACAAGAGGACTTGTAGCATCTATCGAGGCAGCAGATTCAATGTTAAAGGCTGCTAACGTAGCACTCGTTGGAACAGAGAAGATCGGATCCGGTCTTGTAACAGTTATGGTTCGTGGAGACGTTGGAGCAGTTAAATCAGCAGTTGAGTCTGGAGCAGAGTCAGCAGGAAGACTTGGAGAGCTTGTAGCTACACATGTAATCCCAAGACCACATACAGATGTTGAGAAGATTCTTCCACAGATCAAATAATAGTCAAAGGTAAATAAAACCGGTACTTTCAGGGGATTAAGCGCCGGGCGCTGATCCCCTGAGAGTGCTTAAATAAGTAAGTGGAGCAATCCACTTTGCGAGGAGACACAAATATGGATAACAGTAATGTGGAATTAATTACAAAAATGGTTCTCGAAGCAGTAGAGAAAAAGAATGCTGCTCAGTCTGGAGAAGGTTTTCTCGTTCCAATCGGAGTGTCCGCAAGACATATCCATCTCACACAGGAGCATGTCGAGATTCTGTTTGGAGAAGGCTACCATCTTACAAAGTTCAAAGAACTTATGGGTGGACAGTTTGCATCAAACGAAAAGGTTACAATTGTTGGTCTTAAATTAAGAGCAATCGAGAATGTAAGAGTTCTTGGACCAGTCAGAAAGAATACTCAGGTAGAGATTTCTGCAACAGATGCAATCAGCCTCGGTGTAAAAGCACCAATCAGAGAATCAGGAAATATTGCAGGAAGCGCACCAATCGCGATCATCGGACCAAAAGGTGCAGTGTATCTGAACGAGGGATGCATTGTTGCGAAGAGACATATTCACATGGCTCCGAAAGATGCGATGGCAGCAGGAGTTCATGATGGTGATATCGTATCTGTAAAAGCAGATAATGAGAGAGGAACCATCTTTAACAACGTACAGATCCGTGTAGATGACAGCTTTACACTTGAGATGCACATCGATACAGATGAAGCAAATGCAGCGCAGATTAAGAGCGGGGATACCGTGAGGATTGTATCATGTTAATGGGAAAAGTTGTTGGCAGTGTTGTATCAACACGCAAGAATGAAAACTTAGTCGGAAATAAATTCATGATTGTAGAAGTGGCAGATCATATGCGTCAGGGAGCAAAACAGATCATTGCAATCGATAAGATCGGCGCAGGAATCGGCGAATACGTTCTGGTTGTACAGGGAAGTGCTGCGAGAATCGGAAGTGGTATGCCGGAAGCACCGATCGATGCTGCAATCGTTGGAATTATTGACGAAGGATTAGGACTGGAGTAGTGAAATTATGGATATGAAAGAATTAAGCAGCATATTGCAGCAGAACGGTATCGTTGGTGCTGGTGGTGCAGGCTTTCCTACATATGCTAAATTAGATGAACGTGCAGAGACAATCATTCTGAACTGTGCAGAGTGTGAGCCACTGCTTCGACTTCACAGACAGCTCCTTGAGAAATATGCAAAGGAGATCATTGATACATTTCATATGATCGGCGAGACAGTCGGTGCGAAAGAAGTCATCATTGGTATTAAGAAAGCTTACACAGCAACGATCGAAGCTGTAAAGGCCGTTATGGGACAGTATCCGGAAGTAAGACTTGGACTGTTGGATGAAGTATATCCGGCAGGTGATGAGGTTGTTCTTATTTATGAGACAACAGGTAAAGTTGTAAGACCGGGCGGACTTCCAATCGAAAGCGGCGTAGCTGTATTCAACGTAGAGACAGTTTACAATGTATACAGAGCACTGAATGAGAAGACACCCGTTGAGGACAAGCTTGTATCAGTAGTAGCTGAGGTAGAGCACCCGATCACAGTTCGTGTTCCAATCGGAACACCACTGGAAGAGGTAGTAGCTCTTGCCGGCGGTGTAACTACAAAAGATGCAGTTTACTTCGTTGGTGGACCTATGATGGGTAATATCGGAACAGGAGCGCAGCCTGTTACAAAGACAACAAATGCAATCCTTGTTCTTCCGAAAGACCATCACATCATTCAGAAGAAATTAAAGAAAAACTCAATCGATATGAAGAGAGCAGCAGCTTGCTGTTGCCAGTGTACAATGTGTACAGACTTATGTCCAAGACATCTGTTAGGACATCCGATTGAGCCAAATAAATTTATGCTTGCAGCAACATGCAAGGATGTACAGGAGCCGAACATCTTCATCAATACGTTGTTCTGCTCATCCTGCGGACTTTGTGAGATGTATTCCTGTTTCCAGGGACTTTCACCAAGAAGTCTTATGGCAGAGTACAAGGGAGGTCTTCGTGCAAACGGAATCCGTCCTCCGAAAGTAGAAGCAAAACCTGTAGGACCGGAAAGAGAATACAGAAAAGTTCCGATGGAGAGACTTATGGCGCGTCTTGATCTTACGAGATATAACCGTGAAGCACCGCTTGATGAATCAGCAGTGCCGGTTAAGACAGTACGTATTCTGTTAAGTCAGCATATTGGAGCACCTGCTTCTGCAATTGTGAAAGCAGGCGACATGGTAACTAAAGGACAGATGATTGCTGAACCAGGAAAGGGATTAAGCGTTGGAATCCACGCATCCGTGAATGGTTTAGTTACAGAAGTAAATGAGAAATATATTGTCATAGAATCTCAGGAAGGACGTGCAGGCAATGAGTAAGGCTATTGGAATGGTAGAATATAAGACTGTTTCAGCAGGTATTACCGCAGCTGATGCTATGGTAAAGACTTCTGAAGTCAGCATAATCGAAGCACAGACAGTATGTCCGGGCAAATATATCGCGATCATTACAGGTGACTTAAGTGCCGTTAAAGCAGCAGTGGATAATGCAAAAGAGATGCATGGTCTTCACCTGATCGACAGTTTTGTGCTCGGTAATCCGCACGAGTCCATCTTCCCGGCAATCTACGGTGCTGCACATATCGAAGACGTATCCGCTCTTGGTATTATGGAGACATACGATGCATCTTCAATTATTGTAGCTGCTGATGAGGCTGCGAAGACGGCTATCGTTGATTTGATCGAGCTTCGTATCGCACGTGGTATGTGCGGAAAATCCTACATGCTGCTCACTGGTGAAGTGGCTGCTGTAGAAGCTGCAATCGAAAAAGCTAAGGAAGCAATCAAAGATAGAGGAATGTTCCTTGACTCTTCCGTTATTGCTCATCCGGATGCTCAGATTCGCGACGCAATCTTATAATGAACTCTGCTTTAATGTCTGAGGGAATTATAGTTCAATACCAGTAACATTATATTGGACTTAGGACAGGAGGCAGTTAGATGCTTGCGATAGAGAGAAGAAATGAAATATTAGAAAAACTGCAGAACGACAGACGAGTTGTAGTAAGTGAATTAAGCCAGATTTATGAGGTCTCTGAGGAAACAATCCGAAGGGATCTCGATAAACTGGTTCAGGACGGTTTCGCCATAAAAAGCTATGGTGGTGCCGTAATTAATGAAAATGTGAATATTGAGCTTCCGTTCAACATCAGAAAGAATCGCAATATTGTTGGTAAACAGCATATTGCGGAGCTTGTGAGTGAACAGATCAAAGACGGGGACAGCATCATGCTTGATGCAAGTTCTACAGCAGTGTATGTTGCAAAGACGCTTCTCGAACGGGGAAAGAAGAATCTTACCGTGCTCACGAACTCTGTTGAGATTATCATAGAGCTTTTTGGGGCACAGGATTGGAAAGTTCTTTCAACAGGTGGAGAGTCAAGAGAAGGCTCCTTTGCTCTGGTAGGTTATCAGACAGACAGGATGCTTCGTACTTATCATGTAGATAAGGCAATTATCTCTGCAAAGGGAGTTGATATGAACGCAGGACTTACAGATTCAGATGATCTGCATGCGAATAATAAGCGAACAATGTTGACAAGAGCAAAGGAAAGAATTCTTGCGATTGACAGCAGTAAGTTCGATCAAGTAGCATTTGCTGAGATAGGTTCATTAGATCAGATCACAACTATAGTTACGGATGCAAAGCCGGAAACAAGATGGCTTCAGCATTTTGATAAGATTGGTGTAAAATGTATCTATCCAAAGTAAGGAAGGGCAGTTATGAAAAGCTTTCAGATTAAAACTAGAGTAAATTTTGGAGATAATGCGCTGGATCGACTGGCAGAAGTGCCATATAAGAAGATCCTGATCGTTACAGACCCATTTATGGCGAAAAGCAAAAATCTGAACCTGATTCTCGATCCCATCAAAAAAGCAGGTAAGGAATATGATATCTTTCAGGATATTGTTCCGGATCCACCGATTGAGAAGATCAGTCTCGGTGTTAAGAAGATGCTTGAATATAAGCCGGATGCAATTGTTGCAGTTGGTGGCGGATCAGCAATTGACTCCTCCAAGTCAATCCGTGAATTTGCACTTCGCGTAGATCATTACGCAGAGGTAGGGCTGATTGCAATTCCAACAACAAGCGGTACAGGATCAGAGGTAACTTCATTTGCCGTTGTATCAGACCCGGCAGAACAGAGAAAATATCCACTTGTATCCTGGGAATTGACACCGGACGAGGCAATCCTCGATGCAGAACTTGTAAAGAGTGTGCCACCGGCGATTACAGCAGATACAGGAATGGACGTATTTACACACGCACTTGAAGCATGTGTAAGTACAGATAGAAGCGATTTCTCAACAGCACTTGCAGAGAAATCGATCGAGTTGGTTGGAGTATTCCTTCTCAGAGCATATCTGGATGGAAATGATACTCATGCACGTCAGAAGATGCATTCCGCATCCTGTCTGGCAGGACTGGCATTCAACTCAGCATCTCTCGGACTGAACCATGGTATGGCTCATCAGTTAGGTGCAAAGTTCCACATCCCACACGGACGTGCGAACGCAATGCTTCTTCCACATATCATTGAATTCAACAGTGATATCAATAAACATAGTAAGAGTCAGAAAGAATATCTTCCGGCTGTTAAGCGTTATGCAACCGTAGCTCAGATCCTTGGACTGAGCAGCTACAATGAGATCATGACAGTCAGATCCCTTGTAAACTGGGTACAGTTTATGTTAAAAGAGATGGATATTCCGCTGTCAATCTCTCAGATGGGTACAATCTCAGAGGAAGAGTACTTCAATGCAATCGACAGTATGGCAGATGCCGCACTCGAGGATGGATGTACAGCAACAAACCCGAGAGTACCAAATAAAGAAGATGTTATTGAAATCTACAAGAAATTGTGGAAATAATAAGTGTAAAAAGAAGTAAAAAAGAAGCTGCGTATTGTAGCTTCTTTTTTTACACTCTCTTTTGCTTCTATTTTTAGGCATGTTTTTAAATTTCTCGGGTAACGGTACCTATTTATTAATTGAGTGTTATCTGAAAGAATTGTTGTATATACTATATCAAATACCTGGGAAATGGACAGGAAGCGCGAAATGAAATTACCTATTTATATAGAAGCAGCAATGGGAGTTTTTCTGGTAGTGATTCTGGCAATGGCAGGAAGAAACGGAATGATTCCTCAGAACCAGAAAAATAATGTTATGAAACAGTCAGAAGTAGAACAGAAATCAGATTATGACATGCAAAATGAAAAGGAAGCAGTTGCGGAAGAGGCAACAGATTCGATAGAAGAAGTTGTACAGACTGACAGCATAGCAATAACAGCACAGATGTGTTCTCCGGCCGGACAGTATCCGGTCATGGGGGAGAGTGTTGTTACGGTGGATGAACTTGCAGATTATTTCAATCAATCGGGATACGAATATCCGTCGGAAGAACTGGCAAAAGGTGGAGCAGATACCATAGAAACATTCTGCCAGATCTACTGTGAAGAAGCAGAGGCAGAAGACATCCGGGCAGAGGTTGCATTTACCCAGGCAATGAAAGAGACCGGCTTTCTTCAGTTTGGTGGAGATGTAAGTATTGAACAGTTTAATTTTGCCGGAATAGGAACAACCGGTGGAGGAGTGCCGGGGAATTCTTATCCGGATGTCAGAACAGGAGTGCGGGCACAGATCCAGCATCTGAAGGCCTATGCGACAGATGAACCGCTGAATCAGACTTGCGTGGATAACCGTTATGAATATGTGAAAAAAGCTTCCGCACCTTATGTACAATGGCTGGGACAGAAAGAGAACCCGGAAGGAGCCGGTTGGGCGACAGGAGAGAACTACGGGTATGATATTGCAGGGATGTTGCAACATTTACTTTTAAAAGAGCAAGGTTAAGAAGATATGGCTGGACTTCCGGCGGTGGTTATGATATTTTAAGATTTCTTAAAGAAAGGGAAATCCCTTGACAAAGCAGCCTTTGACAGCTATAGTAGTAACAGTTAAAAAGTATTTAACAACTATGTAAAGATACAGGTGTTGAAGAAGAGGAGTACATCATTACTTCCCACAGAGAGAACCGTTCAGATTGCTAAGAGGATCTGGCTGTGAGACGGTTTGGAAAAAGGATGATGGAAGGTAGCTTCGGAGCCGGAATTCTGAAAGGTCGAAGAGGTTGGATAGGAGTTCCCGGAGTCGTTCACGTTACAGAACGAAGAGATGTATATGTAAAGAACAAGGTTAATACAAACAGTAACAAGTTCTTACATATATAAATAAGGTGGTACCGCGAGATTTTCGCCCTTTACGTGAAGTAGAGGGCGTTTTCTAGTTATAGAAGAAAGAGATATCCACTTTTAAAACAATGAGATTGTGGAAAACAACTACAAAATTAACATAATATGTGGAAAAAGGAGAACAATCATGAGCAAAGAACTCGCAAAGACTTACGATCCGAAACAGATCGAAGAGAAACTCTATGAGAGATGGTGTGAGAACAAGTATTTTCATGCTGAAGTAGACAGAAGTAAGAAACCATTTACAACAGTAATGCCGCCTCCGAATATTACAGGAAAGCTGCATATGGGACATGCACTTGATAATACACTGCAGGATATTCTGATCCGTTACAAGAGAATGGAAGGATATAACGTACTGTGGATTCCGGGAACAGACCATGCAGCAATCTCTACAGAGGTTAAGGTTACAAATCAGCTCAAAGAAGAGGGAATCGACAAGAAAGAACTCGGACGTGAGGGATTCCTTGAGAGAACATGGCAGTGGAAAGAAGAATATGCAGGAACAATCGAGAACCAGCTGAAGAAGCTTGGTATTTCCTGCGACTGGGACAGAGAGCGTTTCACAATGGACGAGGGATGTTCCAAAGCTGTAGAAGAAGTATTCATCAACTTATACAACAAGGGATATATTTACAAAGGTTCCAGAATCATCAACTGGTGTCCGAAATGTAAGACATCTCTGTCAGACGCAGAGGTAGAGCATGAGGATCAGGACGGAAACTTCTGGCATATTAAGTACCCGATTGCCGGAACAGACCGTTTCCTTGAGATTGCAACAACACGTCCGGAGACACTGCTTGGAGATACAGCGATCGCCGTTCATCCGGATGATGAGAGATACAAAGATATCGTAGGAAAGATGGCAATCCTTCCGCTTGTAAATCGTGAGATTCCGATTGTTGCAGACTATTATGTAGACAAAGAATTCGGAACAGGTGCTGTTAAGATCACACCGGCACATGACCCGAATGACTTCGAAGTAGGAAAGCGTCACAACCTTCCGGAAATCAATATCATGAACGATGATGCAACAATTAACGAGAAGGGCGGAAAATACGCAGGAATGGATCGTTACGAGGCGAGAAAAGCAATCGTAGCTGATCTTGATGAGCAGGGATACCTTGTAAAGGTTGTTCCTCACATGCATGCAGTAGGAACACATGACCGTTGTGGTACAACCGTTGAGCCGCTGATCAAACAGCAGTGGTTTGTAAAGATGGATGAGCTTGCAAAACCGGCGATCAACGCACTGAAGACTGGTGAACTTCGTTTCGTACCGGAGCGTTTTGACAAGATTTACCTTCACTGGCTTGAGAACATCAAAGACTGGTGTATCTCCCGTCAGATCTGGTGGGGACACAGAATTCCGGCTTATTACTGTGATGAGTGCGGTGAATTTGTAGTTGCGAAAGAAGCGCCGGAGAAATGCCCACACTGTGGATGTACACATTTCACACAGGATGAGGATACACTGGATACATGGTTCTCTTCCGCACTGTGGCCGTTCTCCACACTTGGATGGCCGGAGAAGACAGAAGACCTTGATTACTTCTATCCGACAGATGTTCTTGTAACTGGATATGATATCATCTTCTTCTGGGTAATCCGTATGGTATTCTCAGGATATGAGCATACAGGAAAAGCTCCGTTTAACACAGTACTGATCCACGGTCTTGTAAGAGACTCTCAGGGACGTAAGATGAGTAAGTCTCTTGGAAATGGTATCGATCCGCTTGAGATCATCGACAAGTACGGTGCAGATGCCCTGAGACTGACACTGATCACAGGAAATGCACCTGGTAACGATATGCGTTTCTACAATGAGCGTGTTGAGGCAAGCCGTAATTTTGCAAACAAAGTATGGAATGCATCAAGATTTATCATGATGAACATGGAGAAGAACGTTGTAGAAGAACCGGAAGACTTCGTGCTCAAACCGGCAGACAGATGGATTCTTTCCAAGGTAAACAGCCTGACAAAAGAAATGACAGAGAACATGGATAAGTTCGAACTCGGTATCGCAGTCCAGAAGGTGCATGACTTTATCTGGGATGAGTTCTGTGACTGGTATGTAGAGATCGCAAAATATCGTATCTACCATGCGGAGGAAGATTCACAGTCCGCAAACTGTGCTCTGTGGGTACTTAAGACAGTACTTGGACAGGCACTGAAGCTTCTTCATCCATTTATGCCATTTATCACAGAAGAGATTTATGGAGCACTTGTACCGGAGGAAGAGTCACTGATGATGTCAAGCTGGCCGGTATACAGAGAGGATTGGGAGTTCCCATATGCTGCAGAAGTTATGGAGCATGTAAAAGCAATCACACGCGGAATCAGAAATATGCGTGCTGAGATGAATGTTCCGAATAACAAACGTACAAAGGTTTATATTATCAGCAGTGATTCAAAACTGCTTACAGCACTTGAAGTATTCAAGGAATCTGTAAAACCGTTGATGCTGGCAAACGATATTATTCTTCACTATGAGAAGAAAGATGTTGCTGATGATGCAGTATCTATCGTTGTTCCGGGAGCAACAGTTTACCTGCCGTTGGAAGACCTTGTAGACTTCGAGCAGGAGAGAGAAAGACTGAAGAAAGAGGAAGAGAGACTCAATAGCGAGATAAAGAGAGCACAGGGAATGCTTGCAAATGAAAGATTCACAAGCAAAGCACCTGCAGATAAAGTTCAGGCTGAGCGTGATAAACTTGAGAAATATACAAAGATGCTTGAGCAGGTAAAAGAGAGAATCGATAGTCTCAGATAACTGTGGGGGGAGAAAAGCTGCGAAAAAGCAGGAAACTGTAAACAGCAGTTTAGACACAGTATCAGGTATTAGACGGCAAAAAGTCGCACGGCAGAAAGGAGCTAAGATCCCATGCCGTGCATTTTGCCTATAAGAAAGAGGTTATAGATGAAGCGGATTCATATTAAAAAACCAGATATCAAAGGATTTTTTACAAAGGTCAAAAATCTGAAACCGGAAGATATCAAGAGACACTATCAGGAGAAAAAAGCAAGACGCCAGAGAATCCTGGAACAGAGAAGAAACAGTAAATTTGCGAAAAAGATGCAGCCGGTTTATAAGTGGATGAACAGATTTTCACTCGTCCTTCATTATCTGCTGGCCTGTGTTTTAAATTTTTTGATTGAGGTGATCTCAAGGCATTCCTTTTTTGAAGCATGGAGCTACATGACAGGAACACCGCTCGTGTTTCTGTTTAACGCATTTTTAATTTTTGCAACATTTATGATTGTTTATCTGTTCCGCAGACGTGTATTTGTCAGAATTCTTCTTAGTGTATTCTGGCTGTTTCTGGGAGCATGTAACGGATATCTGCTCCTGAAGCGAGTTACACCGTTCAATGCACAGGACTTGAAAGTTCTGTCAGATGCCTTGGAACTGACAAGTAATTACTTTAATGGCTTTGAGATCGTGATGCTTACCGTTGGAATCGCAGCTGTTGTTTTGTGGGTGATTTCCATGTGGCGCCGCGGTGGGCAGTATACTGGAAAGATGCACCGCATTATTGCGGTGATCGCTGTTGTGGCATCCGGATTTGCCTATGTAGGACTTACTGATGTTGCAATCGACAAGCGAGTGATCTCAAATTATTTTGGAAATATCGCATTTGCTTATGAAGACTATGGATTCCCATATTGCTTCGCAGCAAGCTTATTTAATACTGGAATCAATCAGCCGGCCGGTTACAGTGAAGAGACGATGGCAGAGATCAACAAGGATGGATGTCTTAACGTGAGTGAGACAAGCCGTTCAAAAGAGGAACTGCCGAATATCATGTTTGTCCAGCTGGAATCTTATTTTGATCCGACAGAGGTAGAATGGCTGAGATTTTCCGAGGATCCGATCCCAAATCTCAGAAAGCTTTATGCTGACTATTCTTCCGGATATTTTAAAGTTCCATCTGTCGGAGCAGGTACAGCGAATACAGAGTTCGAGGTGCTTACCGGAATGAATATGCGTTTCTTCGGACCGGGAGAGTATCCATACAAGACTTATGTGAAGACGACACCTCTTGAGAGTGCGGCAAGTGCGCTTTCATCCCTTGGATATGGTGCAGAGGCACTTCACAACAACGGCGGTAATTTCTACAGTCGTGCCAAAGTATACAACAACATGGGATTCGACCATTATACAAGTAAGGAATTCATGAATATCTTAAAGACGACTCCGAAGGGATGGGCGACAGACGATATTCTTGTTCCGAACATCATGGAGTCTTTGGACACAACAGACGGAACAGACTTTGTATGTACGATCAGTGTGCAGGGACATGGAGATTATCCGACAGAGCCGACCTTGGAAAATCCGGAGATCAATGTAACCGGAGTGGAAGATGAAGGCAAGAGAAATGCATGGGAGTACTATGTAAATGAAGTCCATGAGATGGACAAATTCGTTGGACAGCTGATCGATGCAATCGAGCAGAGAGGGGAACCGACAGTGCTCGTATTCTACGGAGACCATCTTCCGACACTTGGTCTAGAAGCAAAAGACCTGAAAGGAAAATATCTGTACAATACGAATTATGTTATCTGGGACAATATTGGACTGGAAAAGAAAGATGGGAATATCGCTGCTTACCAGATTATGGCAGAAGTTTTTGATCGTTTGGATATTCATACAGGAACTATTTTCAATTACCATCAGCAGAGAAGACAGACAAAGAATTATCTTGCTGATCTGGAATTACTCCAGTATGATATCATGTACGGAAAACAGTATGTATACAAGGACAGTGGAGCTCCAATCACAGAAGGACATATGGTCATGGGGGTAAAGGATGCGACGATCACCAGTGTTGTGGAACAGCTGAAAGGAACTTATAGCATTTACGGAGAGAACTTTACAAAACAAAGTAAGGTTTATATCAACGGAGAGAAGCAGACAACAAAATTCCTGAACAATACAAGACTGGATCTGAAAGAGTCAGAAATCAAAGATGGCGATCAGATCATGGTTGCGCAGTGCGGTTCAAGCAATACAATCTTCCGTACATCGAAGACTTATGAATATACAGGAGACCAGCTTGTAGAAGTGACAGACCAGGATACGGATGTTGAGAATGGAAGACAGGCCTTTATAGAACAAAAGGAAGAAAAGAAAAAATGACCTATAAGGAAATCGTAACCTATATAGAAGAAATTCCGAGATTTACAAGAAAGCACTCTCTGGCTCATACCAGAGAGATGCTTCTGTTTTTGGGAAATCCGCAGAATGGAAAGAAGATCATTCATGTAGCGGGAACGAATGGAAAAGGTTCTGTATGCGCTTATCTGGATGCGATGCTCAGGGCAGAAGGAAAAAGCACCGGATTGTTTACTTCACCGCATCTGGTGAAAATGAATGAACGGATTGTTCTGAACGGAAAGCAGATCAGTGATGAGGATTTCTGCGAAGTATTTGAAGAGACCATGCAGGCTGTCCGCAAGATGCAGGATGCAGGATTGGAGCATCCGACATTTTTCGAATTCTTATTTGCAATGGCGATGAAAGCTTATGATAGAGCAGGAATGGAATACATTGTCCTTGAGACAGGACTTGGAGGTCGGCTGGATGCAACAAGTTCTGTAGAACCGGTCGCCTGCGTGATCACATCGATCGGTCTGGATCATATGGAATATCTTGGTGATACAGTGGAACAGATTGCGGGAGAGAAAGCAGGAATCATCCGGCCGGAAGTTCCGGTGTTCTTTGCACAGACAGCACCGGGAAGTGATTCTGTAATTGAAAAAACAGCAGAAAAAGAAGGCTGTTTCTGTAAAAAAATAGGGAAAGATGCGTACGAAATTCTTGGAATTGAAGATAAACATATTGCATTTTCCTGCGCAAGTGCTTATTATGGAACTACCACGTGGAAATTAAATAATATTGGAACCTATCAGCCGGGGAATGCACTGCTTGCGATGGAAGTGATGCGTTATCTTTTCAAAGAAAACGGTCATCTACAAGAGTGGAGAACAGCACTTGCCAGGGTGAAATGGGCAGGAAGAATGGAAGAGATTCTTCCAAAAGTATACGTTGACGGAGCACATAATGTAAGTGCCATTCAGGCATTTGCAAGAAGTGTTCCGAAGAATCCAGATGGAAATATTATTTTATTTTCGGCGGTAAAAGATAAAGAATATGAAGAAATGATTTCGTATCTATGTAAACATGCTGATGCGGAAGAATATGTAGTAACATTGATCGACGGAGATCGTGCGACAGACGCACACATTCTGGGTGAACTGTTCCGGAAATATACAGAACAGCCGGTGACTGTGATTGAATCTGTCAAAGAGGCAATGCAGTATGTATTGCGGATTCAGGGGAGAAGAACGGTATATTGTCTCGGGTCTCTTTACCTGACAGGAATGATCAAAGAGATTATACAGGAATCTTTAAGCGGATGTGGGGAGGTTTGATTGCAGATGCTTAATTATGAAGAAGAACTCAAAAAATTCAAGCCAAGTCTCGAGGTGGACCAGATTGAGGAAGCTGTTTACAAGGAAGATCTGACAGATATGCAGGATATCGTAAAAGAGGTTATGGCAAAGAAAGAAAAAACGGTGAGAAGATAGAAAGATAGTGGTGGGTATAAATGGATTACACAAAGAAGATCATGTATCAGTCAAATTCCTGGTACAATGATGGACTGCGCAAAGCCCAGGTGAGAGATATGTCCGGGGCAATTGTTTCCTTGCAGCAGAGCCTGCAGTATAACAGGGAGAATATTGCGGCGCGGAATCTTTTAGGTCTTGTGTATTATGGCATAGGGGAAGTTTCAGAAGCTCTTGTGGAGTGGATCATCAGTAAGAATCTGTGCCCAAGAGACAATATTGCAGATTATTATATTAAAAATGTACAGAATTCAGCGAATGAATTAGAATCACTGAATCAGGCAATTAAGAAGTTTAACCAGTGTCTGGTTTACTGTCAGCAGAACGGGGAAGATCTTGCGATCATCCAGTTGAAACAGGTGATCGCGTCTCATCCGACATTTTTGAAGGCGTATCAGCTTCTGGCTCTGATCTATATACAGATGAATCAGAATACAAAGGCAAGACAGATTCTTATAGAAGCAAAGAAATTAGATACAACAAATGAACTGACACTAACCTATTTGCAAGAAGTTACAAAACAGCGTGGTAGATATGGGAAGAATGCAGAGAGAAGTTTCCGGAAACCAAAAAGTGCGACAGTAGAATACAATCTTGGAAATGAGACGATCATTCAGCCGAAACGTTCTAAGATCCGGGATATGGCACAGCAGCTTGCATTTGCCAATATATTGATCGGAATGGTTCTTGGTGCTGCTTTGATCTGGTTTCTTGTTGCTCCGGCGGTGAATCAGAACCGCTCGGAGAAGTTGAATAATCAGATGCGTGCATACAGTGAACAGATCAACACACTGGAAGCACAGGTGAGTGCCCAGACAAGAACACTGGATCAGTATCGAACAGCCGGAGACGAGGCACAGAAAGCAGTTGATCAGGCAAAGGCAACATCTGACAGCTATGAGAAACTGCTTCAGGTTTCAAGTCAGAGCCGTTCCGGAGAATATAGTTATACGGATATGGCAGACGCGCTGCTTGAGATTACTAGAGATTCTCTTGGAGACAGTGGAAAAGAGATGTATGATACACTTTCTGATTCTATTTTCCCAACAGCATGCAGGAGAAGATATGCAGCCGGTGTAGATTCACTGGAATCAGAGGACTATGATCAGGCGATTGAGTACCTGACAAAGGTTGTGAAGATGGACGAAAGTTATAATGATGGACAGGCTATTTATCGTCTGGCACAGGCTTATCAGGGAAAAGGTGATACAGAGAATGCAAAGACCTGGTATCAGAAGATGGTAGATACTTATAATAATTCCAGATATATTGAGGATGCGAAAAAGCAGCTTGCAATTCTGAATGGAGATGCCAGTGCAGATACAAGTTCAGATACAAGTGCAGATAGTAGTTCAGTATCAGAGGACTCAGAAAATTCCGATGACTCCAATAGCTATGATAATTCTCAGGATAATGGAGATTACGATAATTCTGACAATACAGAGGATAACGAATAAGATTACGAAGGAAAAGGATATGCGAAGAAGCATATCCTTTTTTAGCGTACGGATTCAGGTAATTAAACGGAAAATGAGAAAAGCAGGAGGCATGAAAATATATGAGATATCAGGTACAGGAAAATTGTCTGACGATCTATCTTCCAAGAGAGGTAGACCATCATAATGCAGATGAAATCAGGAAAGAAGCGGATGCAGTGATCAGCAGAAATCATATCAGATATGTGATCTTTGACTTTGACAGGACAGATTTTATGGATAGTTCAGGAATTGGAATCATTATGGGGAGGTATAAGACCGTCAGTCTGATCGGAGGAGAAGTCTGGGCGGTACATACGAACGAAAGAATCCGGAAGATTCTTACATTTTCAGGAGCAACAAAGATTATGCAGATTTATGAGGGGGAAGATTGATGGAGGCGAGTAATACACAGAATAATGAGATGGAGATCCGTTTTGACAGCAGATCAGAAAATGAGGGATTTGCCAGAGTATCGGTGGCATCCTTTTTGACACAACTTAATCCAACGGTGGAAGAAGTGGCAGATGTGAAGACTGCAGTGTCAGAAGCTGTAACGAATGCGATTATCCACGGATATGAACAGCGAGTAGAGACAGTAAGGATACACTGTAGTATAGAAAACCAGCTTTTTACAGTAGAAATATCGGACCGTGGGAAAGGTATTGCAAATGTGGAAAAAGCAATGGAACCGATGTTTACAACAAAACCGGAGGATGATCGGTCAGGAATGGGATTTTCTTTTATGGAAGCATTTATGGATAGTGTGGAAGTAGAGTCCAAGGTAGGGGAAGGAACCAGTGTAAAAATGACTAAAACAATAGGTAAAGGGAGCAGAATATGGACGACACAATCGCTTTAATCAGAAAGTCACATGACGGAGATAAAAAAGCGAGAGAAGAACTTGTCGAGAAAAATATAGGTCTTATCTGGTGCGTAGTAAAGCGATTTTACGGAAGAGGTGCAGAACCGGAAGACTTGTTTCAGATTGGAAGCATTGGACTGCTTAAGGCAATTGATAAATTTGATCTTTCTTATGAAGTACAGTTTTCAACCTATGCTGTTCCAATGATATCAGGAGAAATCAGGCGTTTTTTGAGAGACGACGGAATGATAAAAGTCAGCCGTTCATTGAGAGAGCTGTCCTATAAGAGTCTGCAGGCAAGAGAAAAGATGACCAGGATACTCGGGAGAGAACCGACATTGAAAGAATTATCAGAAGAGCTTCAGATAGATTGTGAGGAGATCGTCCAGGCAATGGAGTCGTCAGTGGAGGTAGAATCCATATATAAGCCGATCCATCAGAAGGAGGGAAGCGAGATTCTTCTGATGGATAAGCTGGAAGAAAAAGACAGACAGGAAGAAAAGGTGCTTGACCGGATTGTATTAAAAGAAGTACTGGAAACACTTGAAGCGAAGGAACGGACGATCATTTATCTGAGATATTTTGCAGGAAAGACGCAGGCTGAGATAGGAAAGAAAATGGGAATGTCTCAGGTGCAGGTGTCAAGGACAGAAAAAAAGGTGCTAGAGCGGATGCGGAAAGAAATGAAGCGGTAGAGTTTACCATCTTTTCCAAAAAAACAATCCTGCTCCGATTCCTTTCCCTAATGCAACCATTACCACAAACACTGCGAGATACCGGACAATTCTTGCCCGTCTCATAAAAATGGGAAATACATTCAATATTTCTGCAAGTGCCATTGCCCAGCAACCAACAAAAATCCCTCCGAAAAGTCCATAAATTGCAAGAAATATCATTCTTCCAGGAAGATTAACTTCAAAAATCTGAAACAGGTTTCCAAGGATTGCACCGGCTGCTACCATATCTTCATAAATTAAAATATGATTGCCGGTATGGGTACGATCTGCAAAATCTGAGATCACACCAAGTTCCACAATGAAAGAAAAGACACCGCCAGCTACTACCATTCCGGCACTTAAACCAAGCAATGCCAGGAAAATTATCTGCAACAAGTTCATTTTCCGACCTCCAGTTCTTTCTTTTGTCGTGTGGCATTTTCTACTAAAGTTGTCTGGATATCATTTTCATAAAGACGCATCTGTATTTCCATCGGTGTAGGATCTACTGTAAAGCGTTTCTTACCAAAATGATTAAAAAATATCAGAATCCCGATCGCAAGCCCTATGGAATACGTGACTTCCAGAATAGAAAAACCATCTGTCTTCTTTCCCATGATCAGTTCATAAATCTGACCAAACAGCTTCGTTACCCCAACATCATTGTTGAATGCCATGATCGAGAAGGCAGATCCAAAGAAAATCACTGCTGATACCAGTATTACCTTTAAAATGTGCCAGAGAAGCGGTGGTGTTTTCTGATTTTCATAAGTAACAATAATATCTGTTTCTCCCAGATTCTGAATCTCAAGTCTGGGATATTGTTCATGAATACAAGCAATGATTTTCAACACGGAAATTACATAGCGCTGTTCTTTTTCCTCCCGGATCTTCAAGATCCGCAAAGTTTTTACTTTCATCAGGATGGCCTTGTCGGAACACTCCATATTCACGAGGTCTCCTAACATGATGTTTTGCTTTGATACCTCAACATTCCTGTCTGCTTTGAGATAAAGAGTTGTTGATTCAGATGCCATGGACGATCACCTCCAGTTTCTTATCCGGTAACGAATATTTCACAAGATATCCCTCATCACTTTGCATTTTCTTCTGTCCTTTCCAATAAAACAGACCAATAACAATTGCGCATAGTAAGAGGATGATTAAAGCAAACCATCTCTTTTTCGTTCTGTTTTTCATTTCATCAGACCTCCTGAAGTGTTTTTTTACATTATTTGCAGCTTTAATAAAAATATACTTACATTCATTTTGTAATATCTTGACAATCAGTAAATCCTGCACTAAAATAAATACATAAGCAAAACCGAAACGTTTCGGTTTTAAAAATAAGGAGGACGATACGATGCCATTAGTTACATCAGAAAAGATGCTTTTAGACGCAAAGAAGGGTGGATACGCAGTAGGCGCATTCAATGTAGAGAATATGGAGATGGTTAAAGCAGTCATCGCCGCAGCGGAGGAGCTGAACGCACCGGTGATGCTTCAGACAACACCTTCTACTGTAAAGTACGGAACATTGGAGACATTTGCAGGAATCGTGAAAGCAGAAGCTGCGAAAACAAAGATCCCGGTATGCCTGCATCTGGATCACGGCAATAGCTTTGAACTTGCAGTCCAGGCAATGAAAGCTGGTTACACATCTGTTATGATTGACGGTTCCCACGAAGATTTTGAGAATAATATCGCAGTGACGAAGAAGGTTGTAGATGTAGCAAATGCATTTGGCATTCCGGTAGAAGCTGAACTTGGTAAAGTTGGCGGAAAGGAAGACGACCTTGAGGCTGATGCTGATACGAACACAGATCCGCAGGAAGCGAAAGAATTTGTAGAGCGCACAGGAGTTTCCTCTCTTGCAGTAGCGATTGGAACAGCGCACGGCTTTTATGTAGGAACCCCGGTTCTTGACAAGCCAAGAGTAAGCGCGATCAAAGAAGTTGTAGATGTTCCGCTCGTGCTTCATGGAGCTTCCGGACTGAGTGAAGAAGATGTAAGAGAATGTGTAGAGCGTGGAATGTGTAAAGTCAACTTTGCTACTGAGCTTCGTGTTGCATACACAGATGCCGTGAAGAAACTGCTTGAAGAGAAGCCAGAGACATTCGATCCGAAGAAACTCGGTGTTGTTGCGATGGAAGCCGTAAAAGAACAGGTGATCGCACGCATGAAGATGTGCGGATGTGATGGAAAAGCAGAATAAAATGAGTAATAGCTTACAAGATACAGAATAAGGAAATAAGCTTATGGGTGCAACGATGAAAGACATTGCCCGAGAGACAGGGCTTGGACTTGCAACAATTTCTTCTTATCTAAATGGAGGAAATGTGCGTGAGAAAAATAGAATCAAGATTGAAGAGGCAATTGAGAAGCTTCATTTTGAGGTAAATGAAGTTGCAAGAGGATTAAAGACAAACCGAACGAAGACCATCGGAATCATCTTGCCCGAGTTAAACAACATTTTCTTTTCAGAGATCATTACAGCAGCGGAAGATTTATTAAGAAGTCATGGATATGCGACGATGATCTGTGACTGTCGATCCGATGTGAAGCGAGAAGAAGAGGCAGCAGAATTCCTTCTTCACAGAAGAGTGGACGGCTTGATCATGATGCCATCCGGAGCAGAGAAGAAAGTATTTGATAGATTTAGAAAATCCGGAAGACCGGTTGTACTGATCGACCGAAGGATGGAGAACGGAGATTGTGACTGCGTTCTTGTAGATAATGAAGGAGCTGCGCAGAACGCAGTGAAACGGCTGATGAAAAAAGGCCATAAGAAGATTGGTATGATCACAGGACCGGATAATGTATATACAGCCAGAGAACGTCAACGAGGATATGAGCTTGCGCTGCAGGAATCATCAAAAGCTCAATCAGAACAACAATCAGATTTAAAAGACAAAACAGATAGAAAAGATACAAAACTTCTGGCAGATGGTAACTACACGATTGCCGGAGGAGCGAAAGCAATGCGCAAGCTTTATGAAGACAATCCGGATATGACAGCAGTATTTATCTCCAACTACGAGATGACAGTCGGAGCAATGATGGAGATCAATGATCTTGGAATTAAAGTTCCAAAACAGTTGTCTGTGATTGGATTCGATAATGTGGATTTTGCAAGAGCTGTAGTACCAAGACTGTCAATCGTGACACAGCCAACAGAAGAGATTGGACAAGCGGCAGCGAATCTGTTATTGAGCCGTCTCGAAGATAAGAATGAAACATCAGATAAAACATCAGACAAAACAGAAACAACAGAGACAATCTGGCTGAAAACCGGATTCGTAGAAGGAGAATCAGTGGCGGACATTTCATAAAGAGGAGGAGACCATGGGAGAATATTTATTAGGAATAGATATCGGAACCAGTGCCTGCAAGATTGCAGTCTTTGCAAAAGACGGAACCGTCAAGGCAACCGGAACCGGTGATTATCAGGTCTATTACCCACATCCTGGATGGGCAGAACAGAATCCGGAAGAATGGTGGGAAGCAGTTTGCGATGCAATCCCAAAGGTGCTCGCGAAGGGGAATATTTCCCCGGAAGAGATCAAAGGAATCGGGATCGATGGGCAGAGCTGGTCTGCAATCGCAGTAGATAAAGACGGAAATGTACTTACGAATACCCCAATCTGGATGGACACAAGAGCCACAGATATCTGTGAAGAATTCAATGAAAAGATTGGGAAAGACAAGATCTTCGAGCTTTGCGGCAACTCTTTGCAGCCGTCTTATACAACTGCAAAGATTATCTGGTATCAGAGAAACCTGCCGGAAGTCTATGCAAAGACTTATAAGATCCTTCAATCCAACAGTTACATTGCATACAAACTGACCGGTGTGATGACACAGGACCTTTCTCAGGGATATGGCCTTCACTGCTTCGATATGAGAACAGGAACCTGGAAGGAAGAGATGTGTCAGGCATTTGGATTTTCTTCTGAGCTATTGCCGGAAATCCATGCCTGTCATGAAGTGATCGGTGAGGTAAATGAGAAAGCTGCGAAAGAAAGCGGACTGGCAGAAGGAACACCGGTCGTGGCCGGAGGACTCGATGCAGCATGTGGAACTCTCGGTGCAGGAGTGATCCACAGCGGAGAGACACAGGAACAAGGCGGACAGGCAGGTGGAATGAGTATCTGTACCGACCAGTATCGTGCCGATGAACGGTTGATCCTTGGATTTCACGTCGTGCCGGATTGCTGGCTCTTACAAGGCGGAACAACCGGAGGCGGAGGAGTGATGCGCTGGCTTGAGAGGGAGTTCGGAGCGTACGAAAGAGAAGAAGGAAAACGTCAGGGAAAAAGCTCACTGGATTTATTTAATGAAGAGGCGGCAGCAGTAGCACCGGGAAGTGACGGAGTGGTCTTCCTTCCATATATGTCCGGTGAGAGAACTCCGATCTGGGATCCAAACGCAAAAGGTGTTTACTACGGATTAGATTTCAGTAAGACAAAAGGACACTTCATCCGTGCGGCAATGGAAGGAACAGCATATGCATTGAAGCATAACCTTGATGTTGCGGAAGAAGCCGGAGCGAAAGTAGAAGTCCTGCGTGCGATGGGCGGATCAGCAAACTCCTTGTTGTGGACACAGATTAAGTCTGACATCACAGGAAAACCAATTGTTGTTCCATCCTCTGACACAGCAACAACACTCGGTGCAGTGATCCTTGCCGGAGTCGGAATCGGAATGTACAAAGACTTTGACGAGGCGGTGAAGCTTACTGTTGAAGAGAAGCGTTCCCACGAACCGAATAATGAAAACAGAAAAGTTTATGATAGAAATTACGAAACATATATAGAGCTTTATAAACAATTAAAGGACACTATGGCGAAAAACCATGAATAAGAAATAAATTAACAAAAGACCAAAAAGGAGGATCTTGAAAATGAAAGCAGCAGTTGTATGCGCCAACGAAGACGTACAGTATCTTGATTACGAAGAACCGACACCGGGACCGGGCGAAGTTAAGGTCAAAGTAAAATGTTCCGGTATCTGCGGATCTGATATTCCACGAGTACTTCATAACGGAGTTCATTTCTATCCAATCGTACTTGGACATGAGTTCTCAGGAGATGTTGTAGAAGTAGGTGAAGGTGTAACAAAGGTTAAGGTTGGAGATCACGTATCCGGTGCACCGTTGAAACCATGTATGAAATGTGATGACTGCCAGAACGGAAACTTCTCTCTGTGCAAACATTACAGTTTTATTGGTTCCAGAGAGCAGGGATCCAATGCCGATTATGTAGTGATCCCAGAGCAAAATGCAGTTGTATATGATCCAGGCATTCCGTATGAACAGGCGGCTATGTTTGAGCCTGCAACTGTAGCGATCCACGGAGTGTTCCAGAATGATTATCAGGGCGGACAGTATGTTGCAGTACTCGGCGGCGGAACGATCGGAATGTTCACAATGCAGTGGTGCAAGATCTTCGGATCCAAGAAAGTTGTAGTTTTCGACATCAGTGATGAGAGACTTGAACTTGCGAAACGTCTTGGAGCTGACGAAGTTGTCAACACAACGAAAGAGAATTTCATGGAAGAGGCAATGGCGATCACAGGCGGCAAAGGATACGGATTTGTATTCGAGACAGCCGGACAGGTTCCAACCATGCATATGGCCTTTGAGCTTGCAGGAAACAAATCCCATGTATGCTTTATCGGAACACCGCATGTCAATCTTGAGTTCACACCGGCAATGTGGGAGAACATGAACCGTAAAGAGTTCAAACTGACAGGATCCTGGATGTCTTACAGCGCACCGTTCCCGGGCAAAGAGTGGGATCTGACAGCACATTACTTTGCGACAGGACAGCTGAAATTCGACAAAGGATTTATTTACAAAATGGTTCCGATGAGCCAGGCACAGGAAGCATTCCAAATGTTTAAGACACCGGGACTTGTACAGGGGAAAGTAATGCTTGTAAACGAAGATTAATCAGAGAGGGGGACAAGAGCTTTGATGTATCAAAGCTCTGTACCGAATATGATACTTACAGTAACATTAAATGCAGCAATCGACAAAAGATATGTTGTGGAAGGCTATCAAGTCGGTGAAGTCAACCGTGTGAAAGAATGTGCGTATACGCCAGGCGGAAAAGGATTAAATGTATCCAAGCCGGCGTCTATCGCAGGAGCGGAAGTGGTCGCGACAGGATTTGTCGGAGGTCATGCAGGAAATTATATCGAAGACGCACTGAAACTATTTGGAATCAAGAGCGAATTCTATCATCTGGAAGAAGAGAGCCGATCCTGTATCAATATTTGGGATGAAGTCAATCACGTGCAGACAGAATTTCTTGAGCCGGGATTCACGGTATCTGAGGAAGAATTTAAGGGATTCGAAAAATATTTCACAGAACTGGTGAAGAAAGCAGATGTTGTTGCTATGTCAGGAAGTGTTCCAAAAGGACTTGACGGAACAGCTTATCAGCGTCTTGTAAGAATCTGCAAAGAGGCAGGAAAGAAAGTCATCCTTGATACAAGTGGAAAACTGCTTGAGATGGGAATTGAGGCAAAGCCGACGCTGATCAAGCCAAACATTGATGAGATCCGTATGTTGACAGGAAAAAGCTGCGATAACTTCCAGGATATGGTAGACGCGGCAAAACAGATTCATGCAGATGGAGTCGAGATCGTAGCAGTGTCACTCGGTGGAGACGGTTCCTTTGTCGTATGTGACGACGGAATCTTTCGCGCACGCGTGCCGAAGATCGATGCGGTAAACACAGTAGGATGCGGAGATTCCATGATCGCCGGGTTCGCTCTTGGACTTAGCGAAGGACTTTCGGTTGAAGAGACATTGAAGAAAGCAAGTGCAATCTCAGCGGCAGCAGCGCTCAGAGAAGAGACAGGATTCTTCGTAAAAGAAGATATGGAAAAAATCTATCCACAAGTTGAAGTTGAAAAGATTGGATAAGAAAAAGGAGTGTTATTATGAGCGAATTTATTAATCCGGCAGATGTGCCAAAAGTAAAATTCTACACAGGTGATGAAGCACCATGTATCGGTATGGGAACGTTTGGTTCCGACAGATTTACAGCAGATCAGATTGCTGAAGCAGTAGACGGAGCAATCAAAAGTGGATACCGTATGTTTGACTGTGCCGCATGCTACGGAAATGAACCGGAGATCGGTAAAGTATTTAAAAATGCATTTGATGAGGGAATCGTAGAACGTAAAGATCTCTTTATCATGACAAAAGTATGGAACGATATGCACGAACATGTTGAAGAAGCTTGCAAGAAAAGTATCGCAGATCTCCAGTGTGATTATGTGGATATGTATTACATTCACTGGCCATTCCCGAATTACCATGCACCAAAATGCGATGTAGAGTCAAGAAATCCGGATTCTAAACCATTCAGTGTGGAAGAATTCATGAATACATACAGACAGTGTGAAAAACTTGTCGAAGATGGACTGACAAGATTCATCGGAATCTCCAATATGACAATTCCGAAACTCGAAGCAGTACTTCCATTGATGAAGATCAAACCGGTTGCCTGTGAGCTTGAGATCCATCCTTGCTTCCAGCAACAGGAACTTTACGATTACCTCGTAGCACACGATATCCAGCCGGTAGGGTATATGCCAATCGGTTCTCCGATGAGACCGGAGAGAGACATGTGTCCGGAAGATGTAGCAGATCTGCAGACTCCGGTTATGCAGGAGATTGCGAAAGCTCATAACTGTCACCCGGCGATCATTGCACTGAAATGGGCAAGACAGAGAGGCGAGATTGCAATTCCGTTCTCACTTCACAATTATGTAAGCAACTTAAAAGCAATGACAGAAGATCCGCTGACAGAAGAAGAGATGGCGAAGATCGCAACACTCGAAAAAGGAAACCGCCTTGTAAAAGGACAGGTGTTCTTGTGGCATGGAGCAAAAGACTGGCATGATCTCTGGGATGAAGATGGAGAAATCGTGACATTGTAAAAAATAAGATAAAATGATGTTGAGAGATACAGTTCTTGTAGGAAGGTGAGCCTTTTTACAGGAACTGTATTTTATTATAAAAATAATTTTTTCTTTGAACTGGCATACATTTAAAAGTTGAAAATATACTCCTTAAGGAGTATAGTAAAAACATAATAAGTTATCACGGTTACATTATACGTGGTCAGCGACTTAAAAAAGAATGAAGTAGAAAGAAGGTGTCCCTTTGTCAAAACAAATGAAAAGAAAAATCTATCATGGTTCATCTAAAATCATTGAGAAGCCTGAGTTCGGGTATGGAAAGCCATATAATGATTATGGACTTGGATTTTATTGTACAGAGCAGATTGATATGGCAAGAGAATGGGGCGTATCCAAAGAGGAAGATGGGATTGCAAACTGCTATGAAATTGATTGCTCAGGATTGAAAATTCTGAATCTGAATGATGAAAAATACTGTATTTTACACTGGTTGTCGATTCTGTTGGAGAATAGAGAATTCGAAGTGTCATCAGCTCTTGCAGCAGAGGCGAAAGAATATATCCTCAAGAAGTTTAAAATAGAGTATGAAGAATATGATGCAATTGTCGGATATCGTGCGGATGACAGTTACTTTTCCTTTGCTCAGGATTTCATTAATGGGGCTATTTCCTATCGGCAGTTAAACTGGGCAATGCATCTTGGAAAGCTGGGACAGCAGTTTGTACTGAAAAGCAAAAAGGCATTTCAGCAGATTGAATTTACCGGTTACGAATCAGCTGCAAGTAAAGAGTGGTATAGGAAAAAGATGTTGCGAGACAGATCTGCCAGAAGAGAATATTTTGATGTAGAACGGAATAAGAGACAAAAAGGAGATTTGTATATAATACAGATCATGGATGAGGAGATGAAATCAGATGATTTGCGCTTACGATAGAGTTTATTTGGAGTCCGCACGAAGAAACCTTGCGAGAATGTTGGATTTTGCTGTATATGATATGTGCTATGAGTTACAGCAGTTTTATCATTGGTTTTTGATGTCGGGAATAGCAGAGCAGTTTGGAAGCGGCGACTATAGATTTCTTGCCGGTATGTCTGGAGTAGAACTGGCTTATGAAGTACTGGATGTATCACAGATCGCCTATGAGCGTCGGAAACCATGTTATTCCGCGGACCGCAGTGAAGAATATTGGACAGGCTGGGCATTAGCTTATTATCAGTGGGAGACATCCCTTACATTCAGGGAAATAGAAAAGTATATTCCAGTCACAGAAGTCTGCGGTTTGTATTCACCGTACCATGAAATGGATATCCGTCAATTCTCTGATAAGATGAATGAATTATACATGAAAGCAAAGAAGGGAACAAGTCTGAAAATATTACGGAAATATGCAGGAATGAGCCAGAGAGAACTATCTGAATTATCCGGTGTTCCGTTAAGAACGATCCAACAATATGAGCAACAACAAAAGAATATTAACAAAGCCCAGGTAGAATATTTAGTGAGATTATCGAAGACGTTATGCTGTGAAATCACAGACTTATTAGAAAAGACAAAATAGTAAAAACAGAGTAGAAAAAATCAACGGATTTTCTGCGTGAAATAAAAAAGTTGACATGCACACATTTTTATGATAATATATCGCTCGTAACATTTTTGTAATAAATGTAATAAAAATGAAAATAATGCATAGTATTAATAAAGAATAGCAATTAAATGGTAAAAATTATGCAACAAAATTGTTAGGAGGGTATATGAAATTTAATAAAAATAAAAGGATGTTTCTGGCGATGTATACAGCAATGATGAGTGCGGTCATGCTGACGGGATTTGCAAGTTCCACGGAAGCACAGGAGCAGAGTGCTGTAGAATCAGAAGTGTCAACGGAGCCATCGGATCAGGAAGAAACTTTAGATGACACGCAGTCTGCCGGGGATGTAGGTACTGACTGGTGTGTATCAAAGGAAGTGATCGATGTACAGTCAGGGATGATCGAGAATGTGAAGATCGCGGCAGTTGAAGCGAAGATTGCTTATGAAGCAAAGCTGGAAGAAGAGAGACGTGCGGCGGAAGAAGCAGAACGGATCGCCAGAGAGAAGGCAGAAGCAGAAGCGGCAGCAGCGGCACAGGCAGAAGCAGCGGCTGCACAGCAGGCAGCAGAAAAAGAATTGCTGGCATCCCTGATCTTCTGTGAAGCGGGAAACCAGCCGTATGAAGGACAGGTTGCGGTTGGAGCGGTTGTAATGAACCGTATCAAGAGTTCCTCTTATCCGGATACGATGGAAGAAGTAATCTACCAGTCCGGTCAGTTCTCACCGGCAATGTCCGGATGGCTTGACCGCGTAAGAGCAAACCAGGGCTATACAGAAACTGCGATGCAGGCGGCAGAAGATGCACTTGCAGGAAGCAATCCGATTGGAGATTGTCTGTATTTCAGTGTAGGCGGTTACGGAACACGGATCGGAGATCACTTATTTCATTAGAATGCCCCACTCACAACATCTGATCAAACAGAGTTGATCAGATACTGTGGAATCCTTTTCCGATAATCTCACTTGTATTAGAGATCAGAATAAACGCCTTTGGATCAGTAATCTTGATGAAATTACGCAGGCGGACAGCCTGGGTACGGTTGAGCGCAGTCAGGACGATCGCTTTGTCCTGACCGGAATAAGCACCCGTTGCGTGAAAGACGCTGGCACTACGGTTCAGCTCATGAACGATGAAATCACAGATCGGTTCCGGGTCGTCACATACAACATTAAAATATTTGGACAAATTGAAGTTCTCGATAAAGGTGTCTACCATGAAAGAACGAATCGTAAGTCCGAGCAAAGAATATAATCCAGTTTTGATATCGAAGATAAAGAATCCGGCAATAGTGATCAACAGATCAGAAAGCATAAGAGCCGGTCCGATATTGAAGCTGGAATATTTTTTTAAAATCATAGCAATAATATCTGTACCGCCACTGGAACTGCCAATGTTGAACAAAATGGCAGAGCCAAGAGCCGGAAGTGCAATCGCAAAACAAAGCTCCAGCATCGGCTGGTCTGTCAAAGGAGCTTTCATCGGGCAGACGCGCTCCAGAAAAGAAAGCGTTACCGAGAGCAGAATACTGCAATAAGCTGTCTTAGCTGCGAATTTCTTACCAAGAACAATCATTCCGATCACCAGAAGCGTCATACTGGCAACAAAGTTGAAATCACCGGCTGTCATAAGTCCTGTCTTTGCAATAAGAACAGCAAGACCGGTGATACCGCCGAAGGTAAAGTTATTCGTGAACTTGAAAAAGTAGGTACCAATCGCCATGATCAGTGTGCTGACTGTCAGTAAAAGAAAATGTTTCCCCTTGTCTAACATAAATAAATTCCTCCCCAAAAGAAAAATGATAGCTTTTGTGTGCAACATCCAATCTAAAAATCTGTCACAAATGTTTGTACATATGATTGTAAGCGTTGAAAAGTGAAAAGTCAACGCATGAAGTTATTCCAAAAAGGAAATACTGAAATTAAGCAAAGTACGAAAAACAGCATACAAAAATAGAAAGAAAAGCAACGAAAAGGAGGTTTTGGAGTGTGGAACCAGAAGTTAGAAATAAGCTGGATCTTGCAATAGAAATCCGTGACGTTTATGCAAGAGAGATCCTTGATTTCGCCGGGAATCCGGCTATTGAAGTGGAAGTGCTGGCAGGAGGAGAAATCATAGGAAAAGCGTCTATGGCAGGGAAAAATTATAGTAAAAAAGAGCAGACAGAAAAACAGCAGGTGCACATCGAAGAAAAAATTGAACTGCTTAACAGTCAGATCGCACCGGAAATAATCGGTGAAAATGTATTTGAACAAAGAAAGATTGATACAATTCTGAAAGAAAACGGAAATGAACAGACATCCTTTGCAATATCACTTGCAGTGGCGCGAGCAGCAGCGGCTGCAGAAAAGATTCCGCTTTACAGGTATCTTGGAGGCGTACGTGCGGTACATCCAAGTATGCCGCAGCTGATCAGAAAAGAAGAAATTGAGATAGAAAAGATAAAAGAAATTAAGATAGATGAGAGTACAGTTCTTACGAAACTGTTCGAAAGAATACTGAAAGAACAGAATGAAGGGAATAAAATGATTCTCAGTCAGGAAACAGCAGGAACAGAAGACAGCTTCCTGGTAGATCTTGCAGTTGCAGCGAATATTACGATGATCTTGGTTGAAAACAGAGAAAGCGCTTATTATACAGTACTGAACAATCGATTGTTACAACTGGAAGAGAAGATCAGTGGATGAGGCAATCTCAAGAGATCAGGGAGAAATAAATAATGGGAGCATAGCTCCCAATTATTTAGCGACTTTATTTTACACTCTCTAAATACATTTCTGTCAGTTCAACAGCATCTGCAATACACTGAGAACATGGGACAACTTTCCCCTTTCCAGAGACTCCCTTTAAGTCACGACAATAATAGGTTCCGTTCTTTTGGCGGAATTTTTCTGCAAATTGCTTTGTTTTCTTATAGGTATCTGCTTTAGTAGATTTTCCATTTTCAAGATTTCCAATGCTGTTGTCCATTCCAATAACCATCATCATACCGGTTACAGCTCCGCACATGTCCATCATGCCCATGCCAAATCCGAATCCCTCAGAGATCTTAAACATTGTTTCTTGGTCTACACCAAATTCCTCACAGAATGAACAGGCTACAGCCTGTGCGCAGTTATACCCTTTTCCATGTAGTTCTAATGCTTTTTCCACTTTTGTACTCATTTTTTTCTCCTTATGGTTAGAAATTCCCAACTTATTTTTTGATTTTAAATTGTTTTTATTATAACGCTCTTTTCTGTTTATGACAATTGGTATTACGGATTTTGAAAGAATTTGAAAGAATGAAATCAAAGGAAGAATATGATATTATAAAAATAAAAAAACGGAATTTATAGAGAAAAGCACCTGTCAAAGAAGCTTTGCGTAACTGTATATTTCAAATGTATAAAGGGAGGCGAATGAGGTGAAAATCGTTCGAGGAATAGATTTTATAGAAGGAAGCAGAGAAGAAAAATTACCAAATTTTGAATCAAATTTTCCATATATCGCTTCGCGTGTAGAATTAAATCAATATGCAGAAGATAGTATTCCATGGCATTGGCATAAAAGCGTAGAAGTGTTTTATGTAGAGCAGGGAAACCTTGAATACCGTACGCCTAACGGACATTATATTTTTCCGCATGGCTCAGGAGGCATGGTTAATTCTAATGTTCTTCATACAACGAAGCCGCAAGAAGACAATACGGTACAGCTAATTCATATTTTTGATCCATCATTTATTGGTGGTGAAACAGGAAATATAATTGTGAAAAAATATATTATGCCAATTATCACATCTGGAGAATTGGATATGATTCCATTATATTCTAATAATTTGGAACAAAAAGAAATATTAGATCTTATAAGGAATGCATTTAATTTATCAGAAAAGGAATTTGGATACGAACTAAAACTGCGTGAGCGATTAACTGAAATTTGGCTATCACTTTTCAAAATGTCATTTTCTGTGATTGAAAAAAAGAAAACTAGTACGAGAGCGAACGACAGAATAAAATTGATGATGGTTTATGTTCATGAAAATTTTGCAGATAAAATTACTGTTTCTGATCTTGCAAAAGTTGGCTACATAAGTGAGAGAGACTGTTTTCGAGTTTTTCAAGAGTGTCTTCACATGACGCCGATAGAATATATTACAAACTATCGGCTGCAAAAAGCCTGCTATATGTTAGTACATAGCAAAGATACTATTTCTGCAATCAGTCAGGAGTGCGGATTAGGAAGCAGTAGCTTTTTCGGAAAGACTTTTCGAGAACATATGGGGATGACACCAATGGAATATCGAAAAAAATGGCGGAATAGTGATATATAAGGGCATTAAAAAGATATTTTATTCTTTAAAATTGCAGTATGATGATAATCAAGAACAAAACATATCTTTTATGAAAGGATAATGTTTGGATTGGAAGTGGTAGCATTCTCTTGCCGGGAGTTACAATCGGTAAAAATAATGTTGCGGCTAGCAATCCATGTAGAGTAATTCGTTGCATAAGGGAGTAGAAAAGAAATGAATCAGGTAAAAATTATTTTTTTTGATATTGATGGAACATTGTTGGAGATGGGAAAAACAGAGATAACACCGAATACGAGGAAGGCGTTATGTTCATTAAAACAAAATGGTATAAAAATATGTATCGCAACAGGGCGTTCGTTTGCTACCATACCAATGTTTGAGGGAGTTGTATTTGATGCGATTTTGGCATTTAATGGATCTTTCTGCGTTGCAGGTAATCAGGTAGTGGCAAAATGTCCTATTCCGAAAGAAGATATAGAAATAATTATTGAAAATGCAAAGAGAATGGAAAGACCTGTTTCTATTGCAACAGCGGAAGAGATTGTTGCAAATGGAAGCGATAAAGATTTAGAAGATTATTTTGCGATTGCACATCATAGGGTGAATGTATCCGAGAAATTCGAAGAATATGTGGACAAAGATGTGTTTCAAATCATGTTGGGATGTGACTTAGAAGAACGTAAGTATATATTAAAGGGAACGAAAAATGCCAAATTAGCAGCGTGGTGGGATAGAGCTATAGATATTATTCCAAAAGAAGGTGGAAAAGGAGCTGCGATTGAACAGGTTCTTGCACATTATAAATTCTCAAAGGAAGAAGCCATTGCGTTTGGAGATGGAGAAAATGATATTGATATGTTACTATCCGTTGGAAAAGGGATTGCAATGGGAAACGCAGCTGAAAAAGTGAAAGAAATTGCGACTGATATTTGTGAAAGCGTGACAGATGATGGGATTTATTATTATCTGAAAAGCCAGAAGATAATAAATGAGTGAAAGGTAGGTGGGAAAAATATCGCAAAAAAACTATAATGCAAGTGTAAAGAAAAAGGAGGTAAAAAATAATGAGCAAAATGAAAAAATGGTTAAACAATTGGTTTAAGGAATCTGTAGAATTTTATGGTTCAATGTTTCGTTATGGAATTTATTATAGATAGGACAGAGGAAGAACACAAACTATGAACCGTACAGAGAATCAAAAAAAGCAAGGTATCATGAAATAAAGAGTTGCATCTTGGCAAAAAGGTGTAGCTCTTTTTTTGTGGAAAAATTGACAGAAGATAAGAGAATCGAATTGCAAGACTCTATCCCCTAAAATGCTGATATTTGTTGAAAAATCAGGCTTTTTGCAAGCAAAAATGAAAAGGCTATATATAGGTAGCCTGCGAAACTGGAATTGCCCATTTTGAGCCTGATTTTAAGAATAATGTCCTGACAGAGAGCAATGGAATGATTCTCTGCCCGGGATTCAAAAGGAATGGAAAAAATGCAGGAGAAAATCCACCGAATGCTGGTTACAGAAGCAAGCCGAATGGCAATGTATTAAAATTAGGTGGATGTAATTGAAGAAAAATATGATATCATATGAGTAATAAAACAGAATTTAAGGAGGAGACTGTAAATGAAATTATCAGATTTAGCAACAGGTTCTGATTGGACAGTGTGGATTGTCTTTGTGATATTTGCTGTACTTTCTATTATTTTACTTTCTGGACACGGAAGCTGGTTCATTTCTGGATATAATACAGCTTCAAAAGAAGAAAAGGAAAAATATAATGAAAAGAAGTTATGCAGAACAATGGGAATTGGAATGTCTATTATAGCAATTCTTCTATTAACAATGGGCTTGTTTGAAAATATTTTACCTGCATTTTTTGTATATATTGCATCGGGAATTATTTTGGTTGATGTTGTGGTAATTATCATTTTAAGCAACACGCTATGCAGAAAGTAACAATTTCCAGCTTGTATGTAAAAAACAGAAAAAATGTAGATATTGTGGCAAAGAATTAGATAGTAATTTGGAATGTTGTAGCAGTGAGTGAGAAAACAGCTATAGAAAGATAATTGAAAAAGATAGACATAAAATTAAGTATTTCATTTCGGGCATTATTTTAGGGTTTTTAGCTATGTTTTATGGTGTTGTGTTAAGCCGCAATTGCATGATTGGAAGTGGAATTATAGTAATGGGGGTTACAGTTGTTGTGCTTCCATTTACTACTCCAGAAACAACTGCTTTATTTGGAAATAAAAAGGCGAGATATATCGGAAGAATATTAGGTATGATACTTATAGCGGTTGGAATATGGGTAGGGTTTATTTGATGACAACTTCAGTCTTTAGAGCAAATTAATCAGAAGTTGAGAGGAGGTCTCTATAATGTTTATATTTTTATCTGTGTGTTCACTTTTAGTACCGTTACCTATGATTATATTGGGATATACGTGGAAAGATAACTCTCCTAAAGATCGGCAGGGGAGTTCGGGATATCGAACTACTATGTCAAGGATGAATGATGAAACATGGAGATATGCACACAGGTGTTGGGGCTGGATAAACTTTGTTTTAGGAATCATTCTGGTGATACTATCGATTTTTATTTTGATTTTAACGAAAGATAATACAAACTTTGAAATGATTTCTGTTTATTTGGTGTTTTTACAATTAGGAATTATGGTGCTTACAATTATTCCGACAGAATTTTTGTTGCATAAGCATTTTACAAAGCAAGGAATGAAAAAATAGCTAACTTCCAATTGGTGAAAATGAAAATCGGAATTTTATGAGGTGAGTTATGTAAAAAGCAAAAGCAATTAATATGTTGGGAGAATTTTGTGGCAAGCGTGATATAGAAGAATTTACACAAAATGTATTAGAAAAAAATTGGAATCAATCAGGCTGATGTAATGGTTTTATTTGGAGGAAGCATTATAGCCGGTGGTGATATTCTTGCTGAAGCCATTCAGAACGAAGTGGCAAAGAAAAATATTATTGTCGGAGGTGCTGGACACACAACAGAGACATTGAGAAATGTTGCTGGAGCAACAGATTATTTTAGGGAATTTAGGTTATTCTATTTTGTAACAAGGAAAGATAGAAAGGTGTGGATGTTTATATGGCAAAGAAATTAGACTTAAACAAACCAGTATTTGAATTGGTTCAGGAATATCCTGAGCTTGTAGATGTTTTAAAGGATTTAGGATTTTCAGAGATTACAAAGCCTGCAATGCTTAACTCTGTGGGACGCATCACAACAATTCCAAAGGGAGCTAAGATGAGAAACATATCCATGATGAAGGTTGTGCCGGCACTTATGAGTAATGGGTTTGAACTTATTGGGAAGATGCCAAATATCTTTGCACTTGGAAAGAATAATGCAGGAGACGAGACCAGCAGTGAAGATGGGGCCTTTCAGGAAAATACAAGAGAAAAGATAAAGAGCTATTTAAAGCGACTTGGAGAAGGCGAAGACTTAGAGAGTGTGCGCAAAGACTTCGTAGAGAATTTTTCAGAGGTAGAGGCATCTGAAATTATGAAAGCTGAGCAGGAGCTAATTAAGGAAGGCACACCAATCACAGAAGTGCAGAAATTGTGCGATGTTCACAGTGCCTTATTTCACGGTGCAACAAAGGAAGAAAAGATTGCAAATGCAGAAAAAGCAGTAGAAGAGTCGCTTAAGAAAGAGGAGACATCTAAGAAACTGATGCCGGATGCATACAATCAGAAGCATGCTGCAGCAAAGACTCTTAGAGAAACTGTTGGACATCCGATGTATCGATGGGCTCTTGAAAACGAGAAGATAGCCGCATTGATTCATGAAATTCAAGGAGATATTGAGTCTGGGAATGATGTAGGAGAGAAGCTATCTGAGCTTCGACAGATTTCTATTCATTATGCAGAAAAAGGAGATCTTGTCTATCCGGTATTAAAGGTACGCTATGAGATCTCAGGACCTTCGGATGTGATGTGGACAGTGGATGATGAAATTCGTGATGAGCTAGCTGCACTTGATAAAATATCAGATTATGATGAAGAATGGATGAACCGACTTCAGACAGTTCTCAAACGAGCAGATGAGATGATCTATAAAGAAAATAATATTTTATACCCTATCTGCGCAGTGAATTTCAGCAGGGAAGAGTGGTATGGCATTTACGAGGATGCTAAGGACTATGCACCTGTGTTTGGAGTAGAAATGATCTGGGATGAGGCAGAAAAATATAGTGCTGATAAAAAGGCAAGAACAGAGGCGGCTCTAAGCGATGGAGAAATCATATTAAGTGGTGGTCATATGACAGTTCCACAGCTGGAAGCACTTCTCAATACATTGCCTATCGAGATTACATTTGTGGATGATAATAATATCAATCGCTTCTTCAACGAAGGACCAAAGGTGTTCAAACGCCCTCAGATGGCGATTGACAGGGAAGTATTTTCTTGCCATCCACCTAAGATAGAACCGATGGTGCGAGCAATTTTAGATGATTTTAGAAATAATAAGCGTGACAGAGTTCCAGTTTGGATGGAGAAGAATGGAAAACCATTCCTTGTAACATATATGGCAGTAAGAGATAAGAAAGGCAATTATCTTGGAACGGTTGAAGTAGTACAGGATATGCAGTTTGCAAAAGAGCATTTTGAACAATAAGGAGGGCAAGGATAGGCACCGAATCGTGTGATTGGATCAGGAACGGTTCTGGATACAGCAAGACTAAAAGAACGTCTCGGGGAGCATCTGGAAGTAGATAGTCGAAGTGTTCATGCGTTTATTGTTGGAGAACATGGAGACAGTGAGATTGCCGCTTGGTCAAGTGCCAACGTGTCAGGTATTCCACTCCATGATTTCTGCGAGATGAGAGGGCATCATGACCATGAAGGAGCTACGTCAGAAATTGCGGAGAAAGTAAAAAACAGCGCCTATGAAATTATTCAAAGGAAGGGTGCTACTTATTATGGAATAGCAATGTCGGTAAAGAGAATATGTGAAGCTATAATCAGAGATGAACGTTCGATACTTCCAATTTCAACAATGATGGATGGAGAATACGGAATCAAGGATGTAGTTCTGTCTATGCCAAGTATTGTAGGTGCAGAAGGATTTATATCAAAGGTTCCCATTTCACTATCTGAAGATGAAATCAAGGCATTACACAAATCAGCTGAAACACTGAAATCAGTGCTGGAAGAGGCATTGGAATAAAATTGTTGTGAAATCGCATACAGCGTATGTGGCAAAGGGGATGGGCGCATCCCCTTTTTTCTATAGTAAAAGTTTCATTTTTTTATCGTTAACTTCTATAAGATTTTCATCTTGCATACGACCAAGTTCTCTGGACAGTGCACTTCGGTTTACACCTAAGAATTCTGCAAGTGCTGTCTGTGTAAAGGGAACATGGAGATACCCTTCTGAGTCTGGCGCTAAACTATGCAAATAGATTAGAATTCGATCTCTTAAAGATTTCTGATTTGCAATTCTTAGTTTTAGATTTGAAAAAACATTTTGTGAGGCAAGTATTTTGAGCATGTTAGTGGTTAAATTCAGTTGGTAAGAGCATGGACAGGAAGAACCGCTTATAATACCTTTAAGATTAATTAACATAATGGTGCAGTTAGTCAATGCTTTTAGCTGTATTGGACTGTATGGTGTTTGCACGCATGCCAGGGCTTCTGCAAATGATCGACCACGTTCAAAATGATTCATATTGATTTTGCTGTAGTTTTCATTGATAAATGATCCTTCAACTGTTCCATCAAGCACAATTCCGGAATATAACAAAGGTTCTCCTAGGTGTTGAATTAATTCGTCTTTTTCAAAAGAGAGAATTGAGGCCTGGAGAAAGTTGAAAATTTGCGGATAGTGTTCAAGAGGAATTCCTTCAAATAGCTTTGCTTTCGATAGTATCGGAAGATACTTCTGATAATCATCTAGTTTCTTCATATGCTTATTACCATCCTTTCAAATGAAATTTTATCATATCATCGATATTGTTGCTACAGCAACAGAAAAACAAGAGGTCTATGGATAAAATAATAGATGTAAAGAAGAGAAAGAGAGGTGGTAACGATGAAAGAACAAGCTGGAAAAATTATAGATTTTGTAAGAGAAAACAGAACAGTGCCAGGGTGTACCATCTCGAAGCAAATCTATCATGAGAATGGCACAGGGATATCAATTTTTTGCCTGGAGAAAGTATTCTAACACCTATTCAACGGTCGGTTGGAGTTAGTGCAATAAAAGATTCTATATATAAAGAGATTGAATTTCGAAAGGAGACTATTATGAACGAGGTAATCAAGGCGGGAGAAGTATTTAAGTTAGCAGAGTTACTTCCATATCAGGAAGGAAAGATTGTAAATATGGATTTGGCGCATAATGACAAGATGAAATTTGTTGTTATGAGTTTTGATGCAGGAACAGGTCTTTCAGAGCATGCAGCTCCGGGAGAAGCCCTTGTGATGGCACTTGATGGAGAGGCTGTGATTGGATATGAGGGACGGGAGCAGGTGATCCACGCAGGAGAAACTTTTAAGTTTGATAAGTTTGGAAAGCACTCAGTAAGTGCAACAAAGCAGTTCAAAATGGCACTGTTATTGGTTCTTGAGTAAATATGAGGAGATATCGCTATGAACTATTTAGAGATTGAAAAAGTAATCGGAAGACAGATTATTGATTCCACTGCCCCATTGGAAAGCAGCAAGTGCATATAACGAATACTGTGAGCGAGGAGTGGCTTTTAGTCCATCCTCTGCCTTATTACAGTCAATGCGTAACATATATCCGGCAGATGTATAAATGTCAATGCTGTTGTGATACATGTTGTATTTTGCGTAAATGGTATTCATGTTGTGTCTTCTTCAAATCAATAAAAATATAGAAGCATTTCAATCAGTTCACCATGTCATTTTCATTTTATGTTATAATGTGTTATCAGATTTTTTTTGCCCTTGTATTTTCCATTATCAGAGTTCGTAAACTTATATGGGAAGATATAACACAAGGGAAACAATAAGGGAAAGCTCACCTGCGACAAATCCAGCGTTTTCAAAGGTTTACAGTGAATTTAATAACAAAATATAACAGTTATTAAATTTCCTAAAACAGGTGAAATCTCAATCGGAATATGAAGGAGGAATATTTCAATGAGCTTTTTTGAAAATACCCGTAAGCCACAAGGATTCGGCGGAAAATTGATGACAAAGATGATGAACAGCGGCCACTCCAGGCTATCGCAATGGGGGTTCTCGAATATCTCTGTAAATCCGGACGCTGAGGTGCTGGATGTTGGCTGCGGAGGTGGTGCAAACATTGCGGTCTGGCTGAACAAATGCAGGAAGGGCCATGTGACAGGATTGGATTATTCGGAGGTTAGTGTGGCAGAATCTCAAAAATTGAACGCTGCCGCCATTCAACAGGGAAAATGCAAAGTCGTTCAGGGAGATGTATCTGCCATCCCATTTCCAGATGCAAATTTTGATCATGTCTCAGCTTTTGAGACGGTTTACTTCTGGCCAGAACTGAAAAAATGCTTTTCTGAGGTAAATCGTGTTTTGAAAGACGGAGGAACCTTCCTGATTTGTAACGAGAGCGACGGAATGAATGCCTCAGACGATAAATGGACAAAGATAATTGATGGTATGAAGATTTATAATTGCGATCAACTTATCACCGCTTTAAAAGAAGCAGGTTTTATGGAAATAAAACCATATGCCGATGCCAAAAATCATTGGCTTTGTATTGTGGCAACAAAATAGATAAATTCCAGCTTGTAGAATTATTAAAAAATCAAGATTTACTTGAAGAACTGACCAAAGTAAAATATGAAGAGGAGTATTTATGTCAAAAAAGTACGCAGAAAGAAAAGATACTATTAAATCTGTGAGATTAGTAATTGACGCATATGATGGCAGAGAACTAGAAATTCCACTTGAAGTTTGGCAGGTCGATGTTATACGTGAAATGCTTGGCTTAAGTGTAGATACAACTAATTTAGATACTTATTGTATGCGAAGCAAAGAACAGACCAATGAGACTAATTACACAGACATTATTAATTATATGCTTTTCAAATATGATGAAACAATGGATAAACCTATTTTAGATGCGTTCAGGAGAAGATTACATTTTCAATCCGTGGTGTTAATATCTGGATAAAAAAGAAATGTCCTAACAGTATTCTTCATGTTTATGTGAATATGAATTAATCTGCTAAGGCATTTCTTTTTATTTGTATCTTTAAAATATCATTTGAAATAATCAATTTTTTAGCAAAGTATGTCTTTTTGGTACCATATGAGACGCATTTGTGCAAGATTTCCTCCTTCTTCAGATGTTTCGAACATATGATTGATTACCTTTGCTTTTTGGAAAAAAGAAAAAAGCCTTAAAACAGCGATTTTACGCAGTTTCTAAGACTTTTTAATACAGGGGATGAGAGAATCGAACCCTGTGGAAAATCCTCACACTCCCCGTAAAATAAGCATTTCTTAGATTGGGTTTTGACTACCTTTTGACAATATGGGGGATAAAAATAAGAAAGGAGAAATCGTTCAGCATGGTGTCATCTTTTTCAAGCATCACTTCATATCTTCTCTAAAATACATTATCATCTGGATAATGTGTCATAATATCTTCCACATTACAATCCAATATATTACACAGCTTATCAATGGTATTCACTTCAACATTCTGATCATGTCTTAATCTGTTCAGTTGAGAACGGTTCATATGATAATGCGTATACAAATCATATTGTGAAATGCCTTTGGCTTTCATTGTCTTCCATAATTTATCGTATTTAATCATCTCATGAACTTTCCGCTTTCTTTTAGGATTCTCTTGCTATGTAATTATTATTAGTGTAAACAAGGAAACATGAATAACCAATTATTACAATACTATTTCAGAAGGTGATAAATATTATGTATATTTTTTGGATTATGGATATACCAATACTGGCTCTTCTTTTTCTCGCATTAGGAACCATCGGAGCTTTGGGAAATTTATTATCAACTTTTATTGTTATTTTATCTTTTATGCTTACTGGTATTAATATAGTATTTAGTTTATACTTTTTATTCGATGGACCCGTAGCCATTAATCAAATTCTTATTAGTAGAATAACACGTATATTGTTGGGTATTTTTTTATCTTTTTTCCAATAATGTTGCTCGTGTTTTTATTGATTCAGCTCTTTATTACTAATGTTATTCTTATTTATTATTACTTTATTAGGCGTCGACTTTTTGACCCTCAGGGAGCCAGTATTCTGGCTATGCAGTGGTTGTTTATATGACCGTCCATTTTCTAACGGGGTTGAATTTCTGTCCTTCTGATAAATCTCTTCTACGGGAATCTTTATATACAAGTGGTTTGGCTTAGAAAACCCACCAGATCTTCTTACCAGTAGTCCGGCTTCGTCCAATTCCTTTAATGCAGACTTTATGGATGACCTACATACATTTCCCTATATGTTTTATTAATAATACGAATCAATAGACTTGACGATTTTTTTGAATGTATTAATGACTATTAACGATAAAATCGATTCTGTGCTAAAAATACGATGTCTAGACACTGTGTTTTGCCTTCGCTTTTCTCAAAAAGGCAAAAAATAGAACGTATAGTTTCCATACGCTCTATCTCATATTTCATATTAAATTTTAAAATTCTACAAACTTGAAGTTCCTCACTTTTTCATCTTCGGAGCAATAAGCAGCACTACTGTCACAAGAAAATATACATTATACAGTAACCAAGTAATTGTATTGTTCCAAGGAAACTCTTTTCTGGATGGTTCAATGCAAACATTATAAATACAATAGCTATAATTAACATTATCACACCGATAATCCTTGATATACTCCTTTTCATGAAAAGCACCTCATCATCAAATTTGAATTTTCTTATGCTCCTGTTCTATTTTACAACCACAGTGTGGACAATATTCTTCACTATTTATAGGTACAACCCTTAATGATTTGCCACAGAATGGACATTGATTTTTGATTACAATTATGATTAGCCTATTATAAGTTATGCCACTTCAATTTTTGCAAATATCATTCAATCTGCAATACATGAAATTAAAATAACTATTCCTAAAAATGCAGGTACTCCTGCAAATTGTTCTAAATAATTTGAATGAATTCAATATTATGCTTTTTTCTCCTTAAATGGCTTCAGAAAGATCACCCATCCAAAGATCAGCAGATTCATTACCAGTGCAACAGGAATATCTCCCCAGTGGATTTGCTGATTCTGAAGTACATCCGCAGAGTACGTTCCTGAAAAAACTACCACCATATTATTATTCAGAAAATGAATAATTATCGGGACCCAGATATTCTGGGTTTTCATATAAGTATATGCCATAAAAATCCCCAGTGAAATACAGGTAACAAACTGGCTTGCCAGAGCCGCCAGCCCCATATCCGGCGTAGTGTAATAGAAGAAGTCTATTGGCAGATGCCATACAGCCCACACACAGCCCAAAAGGATTACGCCGCCTTTTAGTCCAAATTTTTTCTGAAGAAGAGGCTGAAGATAATATCTCCATCCGTATTCTTCTCCAAAGAATGCCACTACTGACAGGAAAAAGTTTACCAAAACAGTAAAAAATATGATCCAGGTAGTAGGATTTGCCATTATTTTGCCAAATTCAGAAAGCTGGCCGCTCAGAGCACAGGCAATCACAAATCTGAGAAGATATAATCCAATAAACAACAGGATCATACGAATAGATATATTCCAATGTTCGCTGTTCAGTCCATAGGATCTGCGCTTTTCTTTACCGGATTGCAGAAGAAGAATCCAGAAAATAACGCTGCCACCTATTATAACGTACTCCATGATCGGTGCCCACTGAGAATATGGCATGCTCATCAGATCTCTATTTTGGGGAGCCAGAACAGAAGCCGCCGTGCAGACAACCAGCACCGCCGTGAGTGCTATAAAGAATATGAAAAAAGCCGTTGGAAGATTTTTATCTCCTTTTTTGGTAATTAAATAAGCCATCATCACACCTGCTGCTGGATACAGCATCTGCGCATTTGGAAAAGCGCTGAGATCAAGACCTTTTCCATAGCCATACCACATCAGAAGTCCCATTACATATGTGATTCCGTATGCTATAATCACATAGATCAATAGCTGTTTTTTCTCTGTTTGCATAAATTTCATAATTTCCTCCTTGCAACTTCTAATTTGTTACTCACATGATATCATACTTTAGACACTTAGGCACAGGTTATTCCCAAAATTGGAGAAAACTTAAAACATTGATTTACTGCAAAGCATAACGAATCTTTTATTAAACAAGGGCAAGATGCGCCCTTGAGTAACTCTAATTTCCTTTTGGAAATCAGGATGCCTGGCAATCTTGATGGGGATTTCGCTCCCCATTCCTTCGAACTTGTATCAATCAACAGATTTTTAATGGCTTACTACTTGAGTAGACGCAGCTTTCCTTTATATCTGCAGAGTAGTCATGCCGGAAAGGGGAATACTATTTTGAAAAGAGAACGACATCAAAAAGCAGGAAAAAGAACTAACGGTACTATGACCATTAAAGGTTGTTCTTAGGAATATTTTTCTTTACATTCATTAATAGTATGTTATACTAGAATAAATCTGATAAATTTGAAACACTTACTATAGTTATTAGAAATGGAGTTTTCTATGGATTTACAAATGATACTATTTATTGCTTTAATCATTATTTTTTTTATAATTCCGTTACTAGCATTTATTATTAAATCTGCAGTAAAGCAAGGAATTTTGGAAGCTTATAAGATTATTAAAAATGATAAAGATAAAAATATTTTATAACTCTAATCTAAAATCTAGTATGTTCAATAAAAATCCTCTTTTTTAAAGAGTTGGATATTCTTCAATTATTTCTTGTTATTAGTTGTATGAGACCCATATAAGGTATCTACTTAATAGAGGAAAAGAGAATTATAGATGTTTTAAGGAAAAGTGGCTATTTTTAAGAATATATCAATCAACTTTGTTTTATTGTATTTTGATACTCTTGTGTTAATATCTGGATAAAAAAGAAATGTCCTAACAGTATTCTTCATGTTTATGTGAATATGAATTAATCTGCTAAGGCATTTCTTTTTATTTGTATCTTTAAAATATCATTTGAAATAATCAATTTTTTAGCAAAGTATGTCTTTTTGGTACCATATGAGACGCATTTGTGCAAGATTTCCTCCTTCTTCAGATGTTTCGAACATATGGTTGATTACCTTTTTGATTACCTTTGCTTTTTGGAAAAAAGAAAAAGCCTTAAAACAGCGATTTTACGCGGTTTCTAAGACTTTTTAATACAGGGGATGAGAGAATCGAACTCCCACAGAAAGTGTTAAAACCCCTGTAAAATCAATGATTGTTATGATTCATGTTGCATTTCGTGTTGCATAGACTCAAAATAGTCGATTGCAATCTTATTCATTTTATCTTCCATGTCCGGAAGAGTGTGACGGTAGACTTCTTTCAGTACCGAATCATTTCCCCATCCACCAGATTGCATGATATATGCATCTGGTATACCAAGTGCATGCTGGACAGAAGCGTTGTAATGCCTTAAGTCATGGAAACGAAAGTGCGGTATCTCTAATTTCTTAAGCAGATTTCCAAACAATGTTGTTAATGTATTCGGATTCATGTCTACAGTGTCGGTTGGTAGTTTCAAGAACTTCTCGATTACGAACGATGGGTAGTTCACATATCTGTCACCAGCATAAGACTTAGGTGCTTTTACAATCCATTCCCCCTCGTCATTCATAACCATTGTTTTTGTAACGTGGATTGTGTGATTCTTAATGTCAGACTTTTGCAATGCACAGATTTCGCCTCTCCGCATAGCTCCAAACGCTGCGAGAAGAATCGGCACTTCCATGATAGTTCCTTCTGATGCACGAACAATCTTTTTGATGTCCTCTTCTGTAGGAATGTAAATATTGCTCCTAAGTTTCTTCGGAAGAGTGATATTGATTACGATTCCAGGACGAAATCTTTTCATTACCGCACTGATCAGACCGTTCATGTCACGAACAGACTTAGGTGACAGCTCTGTAGATGCATTATTAATCACTTTTTGAATTACGCTTTGGGTGAGTTCTTTCAGCTGATACTCCTTAAGCGGTACCATGCAATTGTGTTGCATGCTCTTGTACTTCCTGATACTGGACGGAGAGAGGACAGCGGACCGTTCCTGTATATACTTTTCCAGTGCATCACCGAAAGTCATTTGCACTTCTTCATCTTTCTTGATTTCTTTGTTATCTGCCCATTCAGCAGCCATTGCTTCAACTTTTCTTTTTCCTCTTGCCGATGGATCATCACAAGTGAAAGACTTATAGATTCTTTTCTGCTTCTGCTTTTTTGTTTTCGGATCAATAACTGGTTTTCCATCCTTATCCACCACATTTTCATAGTGTGAGAATACCAGACATCTCCATGATCCGGAAGGTAACTTCTTAGCTGTTGCCATATAATCATCTCCTTTTTATAAAAAATGGTATAAAAATAACAGCCTAGCAACAGAACAAGAGTTCTGATTGATTGACTGCTCCGAAGATGATACAATATTCATTGGATTTTGGAGTATCTCTTCGGAGTTACTAAAAGAAGCACATTGGCGTGTGTTTCTTTTAGTTGACCGTTCCTGTTGGCGCAGGAGCGGTTTCTTTTTTGGTATTAATTAAAAGAAAGTCTGCGAACTTCATTTGCAGTATTGGTATTACATTTGATTTCCTTTTGAACTCTCGTTCCTGTTTCTGTAGATTCGAATACTAAAAATGCAACGGTATCTAATTCCTGCTGTTTTGTCGTAGTAGTTGTGTTGACTTTTGTTTTCTTTCCGAGGGATGCGCCGACGACGGCACCGACAGGTCCAGCAACTGCAGCACCAATTAGTGCGCTGCCAGCACGACCGTGAGTTTTATTATTTCCGGTTGTTTTGCTGATTAAATTGTATTGAGGACCATCCCAAATAAAATCAACCAGTTTAAAGTGTCCAGCGCCTTCCTGAAAAGAATTTCCGAAATAGTATAAACCATTTCCATCTTTACGGAATTTTAAACCACCTATATTGTATTGTGTTTCAGCTTTTTTTAAGGCTTTGATGCGATCGCGCTCAGCCTTTTCGGCTTGTCGCTTCTCCCAGTCAGCTAAATGTTCTTCTGGAGTCTTTTTGGCAGTGGCTTCAAAGAAGCTGCGGTCGTCTTCAGTCAATGTAGAAATTTCATTATTTTCTATTTTTTGCCTTAAGTCAGCATATCTAGAAGCGTTATCCCAGCTTCCTTTTAATTTGTCTAAAAAACCCATGTTTTTTTATCCCTCTCTTTCTTTTGCGAGACCTGTTCCTTACGAGCCACCACTGCTCGTATATATAATCCCTTGTGAGGTTATATCACATCATTTCAACCACTACCAGATTCGGAATGAAGTATATAATATAGTTATCAACGGTAGTATATACTCCATACTTATCACGGTAGCAACTGATACATTCTTCCAGATATTCTTCTGTAACATCCAGAAAGTCTGCAATTTCATATTTATTTTGACATCCAGCATTGAATGCGTGGATGATTCCCATAAGTCCGATCAGGCGGTTGTAGCCGTGCAATCGGGCTTGACGTTCCTGTTTACGGTTTTGTACGGAATTTATATCTATAATATCACCAACGGATGTGTGGTGATGTCCAAGTTCTTCAGCCAGTGTACAGGCTTTTTGAACTGTATTCATATCTTTTCTGATTGCGACAGTACCGTCACAATACAATCCTTTTATTCGATCACTGTGAAATGTATAATCTATAACATCTATACCGTCCCCGCAGGCTTCGTCTTGTAAACATTCGTATGTGTTCATATGTATAGCACCTCCCACTACAGCATATCCGTTTATCTATCCAATAAAAATGTTTTATTTTCTTCTGTTCTTTACAAATGCAGCGAAGTTTTTGATTTCTTCCATTTCAGACTCAGTGTATTCTTCACCGTCGAAGTGGGCGGCGAGAGTGGCAGGATGATAAGTATTGTCTATAACCATTTTTTCTAATTCATCTGCGGTAATTCCTAAAGCATTACATATCTTACAAACATTAACATACCCTGCTTTTTCAGCACCACGTTCCAATATAGCTTTTACAGTTGAATATGGAAGACCAGATATTTTTACGATATCTGCAACTTTCATATTCTTATTTTCCATTAGTTTTTTCAATAATTCAGCACGTTGATCCATTTTCTGTACCTCCTTGAATTGATATTACAATATTGCGTAACGAAAGTAAATAGAAAATTGCAAAATATTGCAAAAAATATGTTGACAATTGCGCAATAATGCAATATAGTAAAAATACGAATTGCGGAATTGCGCAATTTGAAAATGCGGACTGCATTGGAGAAAGGTTGATAGTTACTGGAACATTAAAGCTCCTTTTCAAGGTGGAATGCTAACGGAGTTTCTCCGAAGCAACCAGTATAAGACAGAGCGACTATCTTATAACCAAGTTTTATCCACTTCTCAGCTAATGTTTTGGAATAAGTAATTCGTTTTATAGTACCACCTCCTTTCATAGAGGCGATTTGCAGTCCGCATCAATATTATAGCAGAAGGGAGTGAGAAAAGTTGCCAGAAGTAAAAGTTGATAATCTGGAAGCGGAAATGAAACGAAACAAAATTTCGCGTTCTGACATTGCCAATTTACTGGGATTGTCATACAGAACTATTCATTCCAGATTTAATGGCGAATCAGAATGGGGATATGCTGAATGTGTTAAAGTGCGAGATGCATATTTCCCAAACATGACATTAGACTACCTGTTTGAAACAGAAGAGAAAGTGAGGTGAGAGCAATGAAGAAAAAGATTATCAATAAGAGAGTCAATGGAGATTCTGAAGAGCTGCACGCATTGAAAGGCTTTAAGGTCTTAGCTGTTGGCAACGGAACAATCGGAGAAGAGTGTGCGTTGAGTATCATGCTGATGAACGAGAACAACGTTGCTGTTGATTTAAGTATCACAGATGACGGAGCGTACCTCAGCGATTTCTACGCACTGACAGAGGACATGATTCCACGCACTTATGATGACTAGAGAGGTGAGAGGAGATGCCAAAATTAAAAATATCTGACAGGGAAAGGCAGAACAGAATACTTCTTGCAATCATTGAGTCAGGAAAGACTATGACAGCTATTGATACTCAGAAGCTTTCAAAACTGACCGGTATCCCGCCGAGCACTCTGTACCAAAGATTAAGTCAGCCGGATAATATCCGAATCAGTGAATTAAGAGAAATCCTAAGGGTGCTCAAAATCACTGATGAGGAAAAGGCGAAGATAGGTAGGGAAGTGATATGAGAGATTGTAGTTTCTGTAAAGAAAAAAACAGATGCATGGAAAGAAGTAGATGTATTCCGTGTTCATCATTTAAGAAAGAAGGTGAGAAAAATGAATCAGATCGATATGATCGACATCCAAAGAAGAGCAATCCAGATAGTTAATACCAAGAGAGAGCCAAGAAGAATTGAGCATGATGACAGAGAAGAAACAACGTCAGCGGTTATGACAATAGTTGCGATGGGATTGGTAGTTGTCTTAGGAATCGCAACATGGGTTATCTTCGGATATTAAAAAAGAGTGCCCAGAAAAGGCGGCAACCTTCGGACACTCGGAAATTAGTCAATTACATTATAAGAAAAGAAAGAAAATTAGTCAAATGATTGAAGCAACAAGAATAAAAACAAACGATAAGGATGGTTGTCAGGTAGAAGCAAGTGGAAGTATTGGTGATCTTATGATGGAGTATAAAGCAATAACGGAAGCTCTCTTCAAAACGGTCAGTAGAGAGGCTGGATTAGGACTCGCAGAGGAACTCTTTATGAAAGCAATAAGAATGACAATTGAGGGAGAGAAGAATGAACGATCCGTTTGAAGTATTTGATTTTAAGGACGAAAAGGACTGGTTAAGTGGAAGAATGAACGGCATCGGTGGAAGCGATGCGAGCGCAGTGGTCGGGATGAATCCTTACAAGAGCAACATCAATCTGTTTGAAGAGAAGACTGGGAGAAGAATTCCGGAAGATATTTCTGGAAAATCCTGTGTGATCTATGGAAAATACGCAGAAGGACCAATCAGGGAATTGTTTAAGTTGGATTATCCGGAATATGTGGTAGAGCATCATGAGTTCAGGATCCTGCGAAGCATCCAATATCCATTTATGCAGGCGTCACTGGATGGGGAGCTGACTGATCAGGACGGCAGACGAGGAATTCTTGAGATCAAGACAACCAATATTTTGCAGAGTATGCAGAAAGAAAAGTGGAGAGACCGGATTCCGGATAATTATTACATACAAGTTCTGCATTACCTGCTGGTCACAGGATATGAGTTCGTTGAATTGTGTGCTCATCTGAGAACAGAATGGGGCGGAGAGAAGCGAACGACAGTGAAACATTATCACATAGAAAGAGCAGAAGTTCAGAATGATCTGGATATGCTGCTTAGAGAAGAAACGAAGTTTTGGAATTATGTAGAGAGTGGCAGGAAGCCACCGCTCATACTTCCAGAGATATAAATACAAGGAGGAACAAAATGGAATTAAGAATTACTAATCCGGAAGAAAATGGATTTTTGAAAGAGATCCAGTGGAACCAAGAGGAAGTCAAATCATGGGTTGCTGCAAGAGTGCAGGATTATAAGACGATCGCATATACTGCAGATCAGGCGAAAGACATGAAGAGAGATCGTGCAGATCTTAATAAGTTAAAAGCTGCATTCGAAGACGAGAGAAAGCGTCTGAAGAAAGTGTGTATGGAACCGTATAACCGGTTTGAACAGCAGGTGAAAGAAATTACAGCACTGATTGATGAACCAATTCAGTTAATTGATTCTCAGCTGTCTGAAATCGAAGAGAGACGCAAGCAGCTGAAACAGAAAGAGATAGAAGAACTTTTTGAAACGATCGGATTTCAGGACTTCATTACGCTGGAAAGAATCATGGATCCGAAGTGGCTGAATGCAACGGTATCTCTTAACAAGATTGAAGAGCAGATGAAGAACTTGCTGTTTAGAGTCGGTACTGAAGTTTCTACGATCAATAGTCTTCCGGAGTTTAGCTTTGAAGCACTGGAGAATTACAAGAAGACGCTTGACTTAAATATGGCCATTGCAGAAGGACAGAGACTTGCAGACATTCAGAAGCGGAAACAGCAGTATGAAGAAGAACAGAAACGTATTGCTGAAGAAAAAGCAAGACAGGAAGCAGAAGAACTTACAGCTAAGCAGCAGGAAGGTGATGAGACAGTCAAAGAAGCTACACCGGTTAATGAGACTGTTATTGTAAGAGAAGAGCCAGTTGCTGCAGACCTGATCCAGTTAGACTTCCGTGTATTCGGAACAAGAGAGCAGATCATGGCATTACGTAACTATATGATTGAGAATCAGATTAAATTTGGAAAGGTGGAATAAAAGATGGCAGTACAGAACAGTTTAGCAAACAGACAGACGAAAACAGGAATGGCTGCATACCTGACGCAGGATGCAGTAAAGAAACAGATCAACAGTGTGGTTGGTGGAAAGAATGGGACAAGATTCATTTCCAGTATCGTATCAGCAGTTCAGACAACACCGGCTCTACAGGAGTGTACAAATCCAAGCATCCTGTCAGCAGCATTACTCGGAGAAGCATTGAACCTTTCCCCGTCTCCACAGCTTGGCCAGTTCTATATGGTCCCGTTCGATAACAAGAAGAAAGGCTGCAAGGAAGCGCAGTTTCAGCTTGGCTATAAGGGATATATTCAGTTGGCAGAACGTTCCGGATACTACAAGAAATTAAATGTTCTTGCAATCAAGGAAGGGGAACTGATTCAGTATGATCCTCTGAATGAAGAAATCGAGGTGGAACTGATCGATGATGATGTGGTTCGCGAAGAGACTCCGGCAATGGGATATTATGCTATGTTTGAGTATGAGAATGGGTTCCGTAAGACCATGTACTGGTCCAAGAAGAAAATGCTTGCACATGCGGAGAAGTATTCCCAGGCATTTAAGAGAAATGGTGGAGCAAAGTCCTTGGAGCTTCTGGAACAGGGGAAGATTCCAGAAAAGGAACTTTGGAAATATTCTTCCTTCTGGTTTAAAGATTTTGATGGAATGGCATTGAAGACGATGCTACGTCAGCTGATCAGCAAATGGGGAATCATGAGCATCGATCTGCAGAATGCCATCGATAAGGATATGGCAGTCATCCATGAAGATGGAACAACGGATTATGTTGAGACTCAGACAGAACAGGATAATGTTGTTGCCGATCAGGAGCTGCAGGAAGTAAAAGAAGAGAAAGAAACAGAGTCAGAAAGAAGCGTAGAGGATGAGTTTTTCAAATAATGATAAGACGAGAGGAGAAGTGTTATGCAGCACATTAATTTAGAAACATTTGCAAATGGAGCATTTACCGCCCAGGTGAACCGGGCAATGGAAGAAGTCACAAAGAATATCCAGGATCCGAATACAGATGCAACAGTGGCAAGAAAAATCACTATAACAATTGGATTTAAACCAAATCAGGAAAGAAACTTTGTTGCTACTGGTGTACAGACAAAAACAACGCTTGCGCCGGCACTCGGAGCAGTGACAGCGATTTCAATGGGAAAAGATATCACAACCGGAGAGGTGGAAGCTGTTGAGATTGGAAATCAGATCCCGGGGCAGATGTCCCTCAATGACATGAATCAGGAACAGGAGGCTTCAACGGTTCAGATCATTGATGGAAAAGCCGTAGATACTGCAACCGGAGAAATCCTGGAATCAAAAGATACAGGAAACAAAGTAGTTGATTTAAGAAAAGCAAGAGAAGCATAAGGAGGAAGCAAAGATGTTTGAGGGATTAAGAGATGCATTTGAATATGTAACAGGATTGAAAGAAGAGTCTATGAAACCAATTGTGGAGACAATAAATGGAAAAATTTATTGCAATAAGAATCTTGTGAGATATGGCAAAGAGGATCTTGCGAGTTCGCTTGATGTAAATACACTTTCCGCAATGGTAGATTATATTAAGGGGATGCCGGAGGAGCTGAGAGAAAAGATGGTGTTACATATTATATCACCAACACATGTGAAGTTATTTTCTGGGCTTTTGGATGAAAAACGCCGTGAGTATCTGATTGAAAGTGTGGCAATTGTTAATGAATTTCAATTTGATAAGTACTATGATCAGGAACGTTTCCTGATTGAGCTTCAGGCAAACTTCGCAACGAATGAGGATCTTGAAACGCTCCTGCAGGTATCCGGGAATATTCAGGCAGGTACGACAGCTTCTTATTCGGATGATGGAATCTCACAGAAAACAACGATTAAATCCGGCGTACAGAGAGCAGATGTTATTGTTCCAAATCCGGTAAAACTGATTCCTTACCGTACGTTTCAGGAAGTAGAACAGCCCTCCAGCTTGTATGTGTTCCGTATCAGAGATGATGGTGGAGATCCGAAATTCAAGCTGGTAGAAGCTGATAATGGTTTATGGAAGAATGCAGCAATGAAAAAAATCAAAGAATATTTTGAATATGAGCTTGCAGAGACACCGATCATGAAAGAAGGAAGATTAACCATTATCGCATAAAAATGATATCTCCTTATAAATTGGATAAATGTCACACATGCAACTTGTAAAGGATGTTTCTCCTGTGCCGGATATTAGATGCGGTAATCCGGTACAGGAAGAAAGGGGAAGGAATGAAATCAGTAACATTTCATGTTCCGGGCAAGCCACAAGGAAAGGCAAGAGCCCGAACGGTTTACAATAAAAGCGTAGGTCACTCGGTTAGTTATACACCAGAGAATGATCTGTTGTATGAGAATCTGATTAAAGCAATGTATATCACTGCTGCCAAAGGAACTCGATTTGAAAAAGAGATCCCAATAGCTCTTCGAATCGTAGCAAGATTTGAACCACCGAAGAGTACTTCGAAAAAGAAACAGCAGCAGATGATTTCCGGAGAACTTCATGTTATGAAGAAGCCGGATATTGACAATATTGTAAAGGTTGTAGCGGATGCGCTGAATGGCGTGGCCTACAAAGATGATACTCAGATCGTATTTGTCGCTGCAAAGAAAGCATATTCAGCCGAGGAAGGATTGGATGTGATCGTGGAGGAATATAAAGCAACAGAATAAACAGGAAGGCGGTGGCAGCGTTGCCAAGACCAAAAAAGAATGGCCTAGACTACTTTCCACTTGATGTTGATTTCCTCGAAGATCCCAAAATAAAGATACTGAAAGCCAGATATGGCAGAGACGGTATTGTATTATATATCTACCTGTTGTGTGAGATATATAAGCAGGGATATTACCTGCAGATAGATGAAGATTTTGAATATATTATATCTGATGATCTAAAAATTGATCAGAACAAGGCGAAGCAGGTCTTGAACTTCTTGCTGTCACGGTCACTGTTTGATAACACACTTTTTCAGTCGGACAAGGTCTTGACCTCTGCCGGAATACAGAAAAGATTTCAACTTGCAGTCAGAGAACGAGCAAGGAAAAATCCGATAGAAGTTGGAAGGTACTGGCTTTTAAAAAAAGAAGAAACAGAACCTTTTATTAAGTGTACCCATTTTAGTGATTTATCCGAGATAAAAGAGAGTTATTCCCGGAAAAACGATTGTAATTCCACGGAAAAATCCCTAAAGAAAAGTAAAGTAAAGAATATAGATAATATATTAGGATTCAGCCCGGAACTTGAACAGGCATTTCAAATGTATATTCTTGTCCGTTCTAATAATTATGGAGACATAATACCGGAACAGATCCAAGCACTTCGAGAGGATTTGATCCAATTGAGTGATTCAGAAGTTGAACGCATTGCTATTGTTAAGAAGGCAACAGCAGGAGGATGGAAATCATTTTATAAGACACCATGCAAGGAGAAGCAGAGCAGAACCAAGAAGGCAGCAGTTAAGGACAATAACAATTTTAAGAGAAGGCAGTATGATATGGATGATCTTGAGAATCGACTGTTGGGAAGGTAGAGAAGAATGGGTGAAAGTAAAATAAGAAAATGTATTATCTGCGGACGGCTCATCACGGCATCAAGAAGATATGCATACTGCAGTGATGAGTGTGCAGGTTATGCTAGCAAAGAGCGTGCTAGAGCAAAAATGCGTGAAATACAAGAGGAACATAGAAAATTTATTACAGAGACCAGGCAAAAGAAAAATATGAAGAAGCCTGGAAGAAAATCGAAGCAGCATAAAAATGAGCTCATAAGAATAGCTGTTGAGGCAAGAGAGCATGGAATGAGCTACGGTCGGTATGTTGGAATTTATGAATACCAGAAGGGGATGAAAATTTAAAATGAGTAGAATGATGGACGCAGATAAATTTCTTTCCTGGCTGAGTGAGGTCGAGGGTGAGATCAGGAAAGAGAAGATGAAAGAATGTCAGCCGGATCGGTATGATGACGGGTTGATGGCGGCAACAGGAACCATCAGGGAGTATGTTGAGAAGATGTGCAAGATCGACGAGGCTGACAAAGGACATGGCTGGATACCAGTGACAGAAAGACTTCCGGAAGATGAAAGAGATGTACTACTCACACTTGAGTCAACGAACGGTAACGGATACAGAGAGTACAGTGTAGGATGTTACATCCAAGTGTTTGACGAGGACACAGAAAAGCACTGGCTTGATAGACAGTACGGATACCTTGAGTGGGATAGATACTCAAACGGACACGGTGGATGCTCACTGTACAGAGTTACAGCATGGATGCCGATTCCGAATCTGTACAAGGGATAAAGACCATGAACAGACAAGAAAAAGAGGATCAGGCGCAGATTGAGTACCTGAGACGATGGAAAGAGAAGAAACAGAAGAGAAAGAATCTGTCAGAAAAACTGAGAAAGAGAGGCACGAAATGAAATACAAAGTTGGAGACAAGGTAAAAGTTAGAAGTGACTTAAAAACATCGGTGTTGTATGGCAGTTTATACGCAGCTGCTGAAATGATAAAGAAAAAGATTGTAACGATTACATACGTGTATGATGGTTGCTACAAAGTTGTAGAAGATGACTATGCGTGGACAGATGAAATGCTTGAGGGATTAGTAGAGGACGAACTGACAGCGGAAGAAGCAATTATACTTAGAGGCGAAATGTGTGAGGGAAGGAGTTGCAGTCGTTGCAAGCTGAGTGCCTATAACAATGGCACGGGTATTACCTGTAATGAATTAGCGGTAAAACATCCTGAACGATATATCGAAGTCCTCAAACAGTACAAGAAAGACCATGAAAAGAAAGAAATTGAAGTTGTGAAGAAAACCTGTTGCCTTGTAATAGACGAAAAAAGAACGATTGTTCACGAAGAGGAAATTGACAATCATGATTCTTGCGAGGAAGTGCTGAAAAGATATTGCGAAGAGCATGATGGAAAATTCTTTGCTATTGCGGAATGTAGATATGAGGTAAAGGAGTAGGCGTGAATGTTGGAGAAAAGATAGATTACATGATTCAATGCTTACAGGTGGCGAAAGCTGAGTGTGAGTATTTGGACGAATGGAATGCCAAAGACTGGGAGGATGACCGAGACATGCAATGGTTGTGTTCCAACAGACAGCCAAATAAGTCGCTGATTAAGGACAACCTTAGAAATGCAGCGAGAATGGGATTCCAGCTTGTGAATGAGGTGAAGTGATGATGACGGTAAGAGAAGAACAGGTACTTTGCAAACTGCATGAATTTATCGATGCAAACGATATTAATTGTGCAGAAGATGTGACGCAGCGAGATAGCATAAGTGAACAGTGCGTAGATCTTGTGGCAGAGTTGGTTGATACGCTTTGCTATAAATAACATTAAATTACAGAAAGGAGACGGAGCTCCGGCCGGGCAAAGATATATCGGCTCCTTTCGAGAAGATGTATATACAAGAAGATGACTTGAAACTAAATGACTGGCAGTTCTCACAAAGAAAATATCTGCCATATGAAACAAAGCTACGGCTTACAGAAACCCGTATAAGAGAATGGCATTACAACTGGGAAGGGCAAGTGTATTTAAGCTATTCTGCTGGACTTGATAGCACAGTGCTACTACATATGATCCGAAAAATATTAGGAAATGATGTCCCGGCTGTATTCTCCAATACAGGTTTGGAATTTCCGGAAATCGTGAGATTTGCAAGGAAAGCACCGGGAGAGTTTGTAGAGATATATCCGAGAGAAAAGGATGGAAAGAGGATTACATTTAAACAGGTCGTTGATCAATACGGATTCCCGCTTGTGTCGAAAGAAACGGCATTGAAAATACATAAGTTGCGACACGGGAACTTATCAGATCGGTATAGAAACTATCTGCTGAACGGGGACGAGCGTGGAAAGTTCGGAGTTTTGGCAAAAAAATGGAAGTTTCTGTTGGACGCAAAATTTGATACATCTGAGAAGTGCTGTCACATTATGAAGAAGAAACCATTTAAAGAATACGAAAAGCGCACCGGCAGAAAACCATATATCGGCACAACACAGGATGAGGGATTCATGCGAGCGCATCTATACGCAAGCACAGGATGTAATGTGTATGACGGGAAGAAAATTAAATCACAGCCGTTAGGATTTTGGAACAGACAGGATGTATTAAGATACGCGGTCGAAAATGATGTGGAAATATGCTCTGTGTACGGAGATATTAAGCAAGATCAGCAAGGCAACTATTATACGACAGGAGAACAACGAACAGGATGTATGTTCTGTGGATTCGGAGCGCACCTGGAAGAAGAGCCAAACAGATTCCAGAGAATGTCCATAACACATCCGAAATGTTATGAAATCTGCATGAACCTTGAAAACAACGGGGTGAAGTATAAAGATGCGTTAGAAACATGCGGAATTGGTACAGAAACATGGGAGCAGATGGGGCAAATGGATATATTTGATTTTTTGGAGGTATAAAGATTGCACATTGAATTAAAAGAGATAGACAAAGACACATTGAAAGTTGGAGATGTAGTAGGAGTGGCGAGAGAAGTAAACTACGGATGGGTTTCATCATTCCGGCATAAACTGATTTTTCCGGCACAAATCACAAGAATCACTCCAAAGCGAACCAAATTCTTTACGGATAAGTTTGGAGAACATGACAAAAGAGAAGTATTTTATGAGTGTGATAGTGAAGCTGAGAAAGAAACTTTTCTTGCTAAGGCATTTTATGCTATTAAAAACGGAATATTTGAGTTAACCGAATTGAAAAGAAATGATCGCATCGGAAGAATCAGCGATGAAGATTTGCCGGAAGTAGCTGAACACATGGAAGCAATGATGAAGATTTTGAAAAAGTACAGAAAGGAATAACGAATCCTCGGTAAACCGAGGTTGTATCAAGATTAGTATGGTGAATTGGTACATAAAGATTGACGGAGTGGCTGTGCCTAAATAAGCACTTAATAATGCATCCAAGCCGATTGTTAATCTATCCACGATACATGGATTTGTAGCGTGGTGTTATGAAAGTATGTTGGTTTTCAACAGGAATAAGCAGTTTTGTAGCGTGTTATTTAGCAAAGGATGTAGACGAGATTATATATACTCATGTACCGGATCAGCATCCTGATTCTTTGAGATTTTTGCACGATTGCGAAAGGATATTGGGTAGAAAAATTACAATCTTACAATCTGATAGATTTTCGTCAGTAGAGGATGTGATGAATCTCACTCACACAATGAACACTCCTTTTGGTGCTCCGTGCACAAGATATCTCAAAAAAGAAGTTAGGAAAAAATGGGAAAGAGAAAATCCTGACCATCACACTTATGTTTGGGGATTTGATGTAAACGAAGCAAAGAGAGCTGAAAACACTTGCAAAGCATTAAGCGACTACGATCATGAATTCCCACTTATAGAAAATGGACTCACGAAAGAAGAAGCTCACGGCATTGCGAACAAGCTCGGACTTAAAAGACCTATTATGTATGACATGGGTTATCCGAATAATAACTGTATCGGCTGCGTTAAGGGCGGTATGGGATACTGGAACAAAATTAGAGTCGATTTTCCAGAAGTATTTGAACTTAGAGCGAAACAAGAACGTAAGTTAGGACGTAGCTGCATAAATGGTGTATTCCTGGATGAATTAGAACCAAACAGAGGAAACATTAATACAGAAGTCATGGAAGACTGCACAATAGCGTGTCAGCTTCTGACTTGGAATAAATAACAGTACCTTGACAATTGAATATTGATGGTTGGAGTGGTATAATTTCCGTATTGAACATATCAAAAAGGAGAAATCATGGATAGATTGATTGAGTTTTTAACAACAAAAGTTGGTTATGTGTTGACAGTTATATTAGGATTTATTGTGCCAGGAAATGTTTTGATTTTTGTCTGGAATAGGAATATGTATTTGGAGATTGATATTATAAAATTATTGATTTTATCATTTTCTATTTCATTTGTCGCATTGATTCCCAATTTGATAGTTGTTATTGCTATGAATTTTATTAATGGTGTAAATAAAAGCTCAAATAACAAAGAAGAAACAAAATTCAATATATTATATAACATTGGATTCTCAGTTGGACTTGTTGTAATTGAAATGATTTTTGTTATATTCATGGCAATATGTACGAAGAATTTTCAACTTAAGACTTATATTATGTATACAGGGCTAGCAATAACGGGAATAATAATTATATACAGCGTTGTTATATTACTAAAACAGTTAATAAAGAAAATAAGAAAATAAAATGTTTACCAACCATCAATATTCGGTGGTTGGTATTTTTTTACGCTTTTTTAAGGAGAAAGGAACGAAATATAATGGCAAAATTTAATATTGAGGTAGAACTTGATTGGGTAGACGAGGAAGCCGGATACACAATTGATGAAGAAATTAAAGAACAGGTTGTAAGAGGTGTTAAGGATGCACTTCTTAGAAAAGCAACAGATGAAGCAGTGCAGAGAGTGGATAAGGCTATTGCAGATAAGATTCTTGAAGCAGAAGAAACAATTCAAGATACTGTAGACAAATTTGTTAAGACTGTATCTGAAGAAAAGATTGCAGAGATTATGATTCCTGTAAAAGAAGATTCTTGGAGTAGCAAAGTAGCATATATACCGTTGTCTGAATATGTAGGAAAGCGGTTTGGATTGTTTCTTACAGAGAAGAGATACGATAGAGACGGACACGCTTCAAGTTATTCCAGTGAAAGAAAACTATCTGCTGCCGATCTCATTACGAGACAATATTTGGAAAAAGAACTTGGTGCAAAAGTAGAAAATATGATTGCTACTGCAAAAAGAGAAGTGGAAGAAAGTCTTGTGAAGTCGCTGGAACAAAAATTAAAAGAGAATCTTGCGAAAGAAACGATCGAGAGAATGAATATTCCTGATGTTTTAAAGAGATTCAGCGAGATGGCACTTGAAGATAGAAAGGAATAGCAGATGGGAGAAAGGAACGAAAACAACGTGGAGTACACAAATCAAAAAGAAATAGATGCGCTAAATGAAAAGTTAAAAAAGATAGATGAAAATCTAAAACTTGGAAGATTTGGCGTGAATGAAAGTAATAAGGCTATAAATGCCGGTTTGACCATTGCGGTAAAGGGAAACAAGAAGAAAATAGATGCTTTAAAAGATATTGGATTCAAAATTGTAGATCGATTCAAGGAACAAGATACGTGCGTAACATGGTATAGCAGTGGAAGATATAGAGGTTATAAAATGTTTGTGACTATGGAGAAGCCTTTATAGTAGGGAGAAAGGAACGAATTATGAAATTAAGATGGTTGATGATTTTGGAATTCCGGTAAATGTTGAAATTAACCATGCAGATGATTTCGTGAATATGATTGTTTCAGCTAGACAGATCAAGTGTGAATTCAAGTATTCTGTGTGATGATTTGGACCAATATGAATACATGGAAGAATGCCCGGATTATGTAAAGGAGAATGAAGATGAAAATTGTAAAAGGCAAAGAACAGGAATATAAAGACTGGTATGAAAAAAACAGTGATCCATACGGTAGAGCGTGTTTTACATATGCTGAAAGATGGGCCGGAATGATGGAAGAGAAGATAGAAGCATCAGAAGAAGACGAAACGAAAGTTATTGTTGATAATGCAAAGCAGCTGAGCTATGAAGCGGATAAAGAGAGAATCACAGGATTTATGTACGGGGCAGCTGTCAGTATTCTTTCTAAATACTGGGAATACGGAGAATGTCTAAGAAAATGGCACAACAAAGATTATGGATATGACGGTGACGGCGTTGCAAATCCGGCGGTTATAACTGTTTAGTTGGAAAGGATAGCGAAGATGAATGGTAAAGACTTTATAAGAGCACTTGAAGAAGCCATGCTAAAAATAGAGTTGTCAAATAAACACATTTTGTTTATGCATCCTGAAGATATCGCAATACTTGATTTGGACAAGGTGAGCAGCAGTGTGTATCTTGTTGAAGAAAGAAGATTGGAACATGGGAAAGTAATAGCGATTACAGATGAAGAATTTAAAAGAATTGTATGGGATGCAATCAAAAACAATAAAGTGAAGCATCACAGAGGAAGGAAGAATGAAGATGAGAATCATTAGTCAGGATGGCGAGTTTGATTTGCCTTACGAAGAAACAACGTTACAAGCTTTTTACAGTGGAAAAGTAATTGCGTTTCCATTGAGCGACCTTGCAAGTGATGATTTTATTCCAATGGCAACGTATTCAAGCAAAGAAAAATCAATCAAAGCTATGGAAATGTGCAGAGAGAAGTACCTTTCAAGAATGGAGTTAGATGGTGGCTATGACGTTGTACACGGTTGCTATGTGCAGCCTAATTACTGGGTATTGCCTAAAGTATTCCAGTTTCCAGCAGATGATGAGATTTAGAGAGCGAGGAAGAAATGAAAGAGCCAAGCGAAAAGAAAGCGAAAATGAGACTTAAACCAGTAGTAAAGGCAAGTGAGTTTGTGAGATTCGGATTCAAGCCTTGCCGAGGACTTCCGAAAAGCGCAGAGAGTTACTATCTCTGCGTGAAGAACGGACACAGAGTGATGTTTGTGGACAGTAAGCATTTTACGGAATCTGGATGGCCGATCAAAGATGCAAGGATACACAAGAATCCAAACTGTAAATTCAGCGACAAGCGGACTGCAACCGAGATTGAGTGTGAGTTGGTTGTGAATGGCTTGCTGGAAGAGGTGAAGGAATGAAAGAGAGATTAACAACATACCACTGTGGAAAAGCAGTGATTAAGGACAAGAATAAGCTGTCAGAAGCTATTGAGAAGTTAGCTGAGTTTGAGGAAAAAGAAAAATGTGGAGAATGGCTTGATGCTATCGAACTTGCGAAAATTGCTATTGCTCTGCAAAGCCAGAAGCACATTCCAGTAAAGCCGATTATCTTAGATGTACTGAACGGAGATATCGACTATGTATGCCCTTTATGCGATAAAGAGGTAATGTCGGATGCGGAAAGCAGAAACAACTATTGTGGCGAATGCGGTTGTAAATTTGATTGGAGTGATGAACAGTGAAAAGAAGTACAGACACACGCTGGAGTCCTGCAGAGATCCAGCAGAACCAAAAAGAACATTATGCTGCTATGGCAGAACATCAGACGGATCAGAAAGCCAGCAAGGACTTTCATCGTCCGGCATACCAAGCAGGCAATCTGATCAAAGCACAGGGGCAGCAGTTGTGGCATGGAGATGTTACTGGATATATAGCCAGAAAATACAAGATAGGGAGTGATACCATTGGAGACAATGACGAAGGAGAGGCTGGAAGCATACAGAAATAACAAGACAGAAATATTGTCATTGAAATATATTTTAAATAACCGATGGCAATCAGAAACAATGATAGGGAATGATGTGATTTTAGATTATAGCAAAGGATATCCAATTCCACAGAGTATTATTGGCTTTGATCAAGAAAAGTATGAGAGGCTTCAGGAGCGTGATCTGAAGAGAAAAGAGCGTCTTGAGAAGGAGTGTGAAGAAGTGGAGAAATTTGTTGAAGACATAGAAGACACACAATTACATAGTATTTTCAGAATGTATTACATAGATGGTGTTCATCCGGTAAACCAGATGCAGGTAGCGGAACAGATGCATCTGGAGAGAAGCACAATCAGCAAGAAAATAGACAAGTATCTTCAACTTTCACACAAATCACATCAATCACAGTTATAATGATAATTGAGCCAAAGGCGGAAAACCGACGGCTCGTTAAAACTCCATAGACAAAAACCTAGAGAGGACAACCTGGCGACAGGTTGTCTTTTTCGTTGCACAATGTTGAAAATAGGGATATAATGAATGTAGGTGTAGTGCTTTAAGGATTGGGCGGATAGGAGATAGGAAAATGAATAAGGAATTAATTGAATCATTATCACTTCCAGCGAGTGAAATGATGAAAGGAGTAATAGTTTCGGCTATAGTGATTATAGCGTACATGGTAATATTATTTATAGGGAGTAAGTATCAAAAAGTTGATTGTATTCAAAAAATAGCAAATATATTAGCTGCGTTTGCAGTATGGATAGAATTGTTATTTGGGGATATGTATGAGTTGTTCGGAAATCACGATTTGACATATTTTTTGATAGCAGGAACATTAATTACATTAATTAATACTATGTGGTCGAAGTAATTGTTTGAAGGCACCCTCCGGGGTGCTTTTCTAATACCCAAAATCTTGGACCATTAGTTCAGTGGTATAACATTCGCCTCATAAGCGAAATGTCGTAGGTTCGATCCCTGCATGGTCCATCAATAATAAACAGGAATGGAAGGTGGTGAAGTGGCAGGTTATGAAAACATAAGAGATAAAGGATTTGATAAGCGAAGTACGGAAGAACTACGGGAAATACAATCCCGTGGAGGTAAGAAAAGTGGCGAAGTAAGACGTAGGAAGGCAGACTTCCGGAAGACGTTGAACCTGCTGCTTACTGCGGAAATAGATAATGAAGAATGGAAGCCGGTTTTAGAGTCGCTTGGTGTTGAGTGTACTCTGGAATCGGCTTTGCTTATGGCTCAGATCAAGGAGGCAATGCGGGGAAATACAAAGGCTGCATATTTTGTTGCCCAGTATGCTGGACAGAATGCACAGACTGCTGCGGATGATAAAGAACAGCAACGCAGGACAGAACGGATGGAAGCTGATACAGAGAAAATTCGTAGAAGCTCTGGAAATTCCGAGAATGTGGATGAAGGAGTAGAGATTATAAATGACGCACCAGAAGAAACAAGTCAGGATATCGGATATAGTGATTCCGAAGTATCTGCCGATATTCAATAACCGAAGTATCAAGCATATCATCCTGACGTCTGGTCGTGCCGGGACGAAATCCAGCTATGCAGCCATCCGGTCAGATTATCAACTTGTATCAGATGCCAATGGCTCTGTGGTTGTGCTGCGTAAGCATCATAACAAGCTGCGGAAAACAGTTTACAAGGAGATGCTCCGAGGAATCAACCGTTTGGAGATTCCGAAAAGTAAGTTCCGGATTACAAAGTCTCCAATGGAGATCACTTATAAGAAGTATGGAACAACGATGTATTTTGCCGGATCAGATGGCATTGATGATACGAAAGGTATTATTGATGAGGATAAGCCAATCAAGTTAGTTGTGCTGGATGAGTTGACAGAGTTCTTTGATGATGGTGAGGGAGAGGATGAGTTAAGTAATATCGAAGCTACTTTTGTTCGTGGGAATAAAGGTGGTTTCCAAATGATTTATCTGTATAACCCACCGAAGAATCCAAATGCACCGATCAACCAGTGGTGTAAGAAGATGGAAAAACGTCCTGACTGCGTACATATCCATACAGATTACAGAGATGTACCTGCTGCCTGGCTGGGACCGGATTTGATTGCTTCGGCCAAGGCAATGGAGGTTGCTGATCCGAAAATGTACAGATGGGTATGGCTTGGAGAATCAGTTGGTGTTGATGAACTGATTTATTATATGTTTGGAGAAAGGCACAGACAGAAGCCAAATCCGGATAGAAGATATGACAGAATCTACATTGGCGGTGATTATGGTCAGCAGAATGCAACAACATTTCAGGCATTTGGTCTTGATACTTACAGGAAAAAGTTTCCGGGATTAGGAGAGTATTATCATAGTGGGCGAGAGACAGGGAAGCAGAAAAGTCCGTCTGAGTATGCACAGGATCTTGTTGAGTTCATGGATGAATTACATGAACAATATGATAACCGACTCTTTTATATTTTCCTGGATCCATCAGCAAAAGGATTGGCAGAAGAAATAAAGAGAGCAACCAGGAAAAGTGTGGACTATCAGGTGTTTCTTCGTGATGCAGAGAATGATGTAGCATTAGGCATTAGCCGTGTACAAAAGGTTTTGGTATTTGACATTATGTCTATTGCTCCAAAGCAAGAAAATGCAGTAAATGAGTTCGGGGTATATGAATACGATAAGAAATCAATTGAAAAAGGGAAAGAAGTTCCTGTAAAAGAGAATGATCACTGTATGGATGCGATTCGTTATGCAGTGATGGGAGCATGGAGCAAGATGAAATACTGGTTGCCATCAGATGATTTGACAAAGGAGATTGATATTTGCGATTTCGGCAGCAGGGAGGTGAGAGAAGACGATGAATATATTTAATTATTTCAGAAAAAAAGGAATTGATACAGTAGATGCTTCGTTTTACCGGAAGATCGATGAGTGGACCAGTTGGTATAATTCTAACGTCAAGAAGTTCACGTATTATAAAGTCTATTCCGGACGCGGTACATGTAAGAGATGCCGCAGAAAAAGTATGGGGATGGCAAAAAAACTTTCGGAGGACATCGCAGATCTTCTTCTGAATGAGCGCGTGATGATCACGCTGGAAGATGAGTCGACTCAGAAATTCGTGAAAAAAGTTCTAAACGATAATCATTTTCTTGTGACGGGAAACGACTACCAGGAACGAAAAGCTTATACCGGAACAGTAGCATATATCCCGTATCTCTATAACGCAACCGTACAGGAAGATGGAACAGTATCAGACGGAAAAATCGGGATTAATTATGTAGATGCGAAGAATATTTATCCAGTCAGCTGGAACAACGGAAGCGTAACAGAGTGCATTTTTACATTTATCCATACAATTAGACAAAAGAAATACGTGCAGATTCAGTTCCATAGAATGGACGAAAACGGCATGTATGTCATCGAAAACAATGTGCTGGAATGTTCAAAAGGGAGCGCAGAGGGGCGAGAGCTGACGGAACAGGAATGGAAGCGGCTGAAGCCTTTTGCTAATTTGGCAGCAAGAACGGAGACAGGATCCACGAATCCACAGTTTGTTATTGACCGTCTGAACATCACGAACAATGCGGATGAAAGTAATCCTATGGGAATCGCGATATTTGCTAATTCTATTGATGTGCTGAAAAAACTGGATATGGAATATGATTCTTACTGCAATGAGTTCGATCTTGGCAGAAAAAGGATTTTTGTTGCTCCTGAAATGCTGTCGAACATAGACGGTACTCCGGTATTTGACCCGGAAGACAGCGTATTTTACTCACTCCCGGAAGATTATGATAAGAGCCAGACAGGATTGATCAAAGAGGTGGATATGAGCCTCAGAGTAGAAGAACACAGCAAAGCGATCAATGATGATCTGAATTATCTGTCACTGAAATGTGGATTCGGAACAGAAAGATATCGGTTTGATGGTACTGGCGTAAAAACTGCAACAGAGGTAATATCCGAAAATTCAGATATGTACCGGATGCTAAAGAAGCATGAAATCATCCTGGATGATGTGCTGAAGCAATTAATTCAGATCATTATCCGACTCGGGATTGTGACAGGGAACGCACTGGATATAAATACAGATATTGTGATCGCTTTTGACGATTCTATTATCGAGGATAAAGGCGCAGAGAGGCAGCAGGACCGTCAGGATGTCAGCATGGGAGTGATGCGGCATGAAGAATACCGTGCAAAATGGTATGGGGAGACCGTGGAGCAAGCAAGGCAAAATCTACCAGAGCAGAATCAGGTGATGGAATAATATGCGAGATGATTACAAGAATCAGATGGCCAGTAAGATTGCTGGAAGATATCAAGATTTAGAACTCCGAATCATGAAGGATATTGTCCGGCGAATCAAGAAAACCGGAAAGATTACAAGCACAGCAGACTGGCAGATTAACAGATTGCTTATTTTGGGTTATTCTTCAGAAGACATTGAAAAGGAAATTAAGAAAACGCTCGATGCTTCTTATCCAGAAATGTTTGAGTTGTATGATAAGGTAATTGATTGGGAATATGTCAGGAATAAGGACATATATGAACAAATCAACGTAGAGCACATACCATTTGACCAGAACGAGCAACTTAAGCAGATTACAGATGCAATTATTGATCAAAGTTTTGCAGATTTGGAAAATATAACAAACTCGCTTGGTTTTTACTTAGATTATGGAGATGGTAAAAAGGTTATAACACCGCTGGCGCAGGTTTATACAAATTATCTTGATTCAGCATGTTTCGATATTGTAACCGGAGCATTCGATTACAACAGTGTGTTGCGTAGAGTTGTGACTCAGCTCACCAATAGTGGACTTCGACAGATCGATTATTCCTCCGGAAGAGCCAATCGGGTTGATGTAGCTGCAAGGAGAGCTGTCATGACTGGCGTTGCAAAGCTTACGCATAAGATAACCGAATATCATATGGAACAGCTCGGTTGTGAATATGTGGAAGTAAGCTGGCATGCAGGGGCAAGACCTTCACATTCTGTATGGCAGGGAAAAGTTTACAAATGGAATAAATAGTACTTGACTTTTCGTGGCACAATAATTACAATTTAATTGTGGCACAAAAAAGCGAGGTGAATGATATGAGTCCACGAACAGGAAGACCTAAGATAGATAAACCAAAGACAATAGAGGTTAAAGCGAGAATTGATGAAGAAACAAATGAAAAATTGATGAAATATTGTAAAGAAAATCAGTTAAACAGAACCGATGTTGTGAGAATGGGGATTGAAAAGGTTCTTGAACACAAATAGAACGTTGCCACGCTACCAACGAAAACAACGTTCTATCAAACCGAAGGAATCCCTTCATGAAATATTTTAACATGTCTTGGGATTCCTTGCAATGAGAAAGCGAGGAGAAAACAAATGCAGTTACCAGAAACAGTAGAAGTAAAAGGAATGAAAGTTCTTACGACTCGGCAAATAGCTGAAGCGTATGGAGTGTCTAAGGACAAGATAATTTACAATTTTAACTATAATAAAGACAGATATGTTCTTGGAAAACACTATATTGAGGTGTTTGGGGAAGAATTAAGGAGATTGAAAAGGACATGTGAAATTCAAAGCTCCTTCAAATACGCCAAGACATTGTATCTTTGGACAGAGAAAGGTGCATTGCTCCATGCCAAATCTTTGAACACGGATAAGGCGTGGGAAGTATATGATTATCTGGTGGATTTTTACTTCCGAGCAAAGGAAGAACCGAAAGAAACAAAGCCTGTTCCTGTTGATACAGTACCAGTCGTAAGTAGGCAGAAAGATAAGAAGCTTCCACAGATTGACAATCCAATCGGGGTACTTAAGCTGTTGCTTCAGGTAGCAGAAGATAATGGCATTGGAGTGAGTTCCTACCCGTTCAAGACGTTTGAGAGCGTATTGAAAAACGGAAACATCGGTATCAGAACTGGCGTGACGGTCGAAAAGGCATGTTATGAACTGGCGTGGGAGCTGTCTCATGCGTTTATCCACTATCGGAATGGGGATTTGATTAAGAGTCCGCTGGCAAAGGATTACAATGATCAGGCAACACGGTCAGCTGAGTTGATCCTGAAAGTTCTGAATGTAAAAATGAGTCAATTGTAAAAAAACAGTTATTTAAAGAGAGTCTTATTTAAGGCTCTCTTTTGTTGTGGAGGGGGTGATGCGAGCATGGCAGATTATCCAGACTTTGTCAGTAGTACAGGTTATGGGACCGGTGAAGGATTAGGAGGTTGGAACTGCTACCATTGACACGAGTATTATCCGTTCTTTCCTGGCATTTCACAGCGCAACTGGACAGATGAATGGCTGGATGCGAAGAACGAGGAAGAGGCAGAACCTAAGACGTTTGACGGCAGAGAGTATACCCTGTATGAAGCAAAACAAAGGCAACGCCAAATGGAGACAGCCATGAGGGCACAGCGTGAAAAAGTCAAATTATTGCAGGATGGTGGTGCTGATCAGGACGAAGTCATTCTGCACAAAGCGAAATATCAAGGGCAGCTTAACGAGTATTCCCGGTTCTGCAGGAAGATGGGTCTCACGGAAGAGCTTGAGCGTATTTATCTGGACATGAAAGGGAGAGCTGCGCCAGATGCAAGAAAAATGTCGTTAAATGATACGAGTGACAAGTGGAAGCGTGCAGCGAGATCAGAGCTTAAGAAAGATGAAGAATCATTGTCATGGCGAGAAAAAGAAACGGCAGTTATATATGATTCAAATGGAAAATATCTGTTCACAAAACGGGGGGATGAAAGAAGTGTAAGTTTTACAAAGTCAGAAATCAAAAAAATGAAGAATTGTATTGTTTCACATAATCACCCGTCTGGAGCATCGTTTTCTCTGGCGGATTGGACAGTCTTTAAAAGAGCTAAGTTGCAAGAACTTAGAGCCATAGGGGAAGACAAGGTTTATTATATTCGAGTCGGTGAAAAAGCTGAACAATTATGGAATATGCCTGATGATGACTTTATTGAGCTGTATGAGGATATACGAAAGAAAATACGAAAAGAGTATCATAATCTGTACAAGAGTGGTAAAATAAATAAAAAAGAACGATTGCTACTGAGTTCCGATGAGTACAATAGGATTATCGCTGAGAAAGTAGGAGTAAAGTATGGAAAAGAATATTTCTAGGTCTGAAAAGAAAGTTAATATTTCTGAGATGCCACCAGGCAAAAGTTTTGATGATTATACAGATGATACAATTTTTGTTTTAGACGATTCAGATGATGACAATTGGGAAGAAGAGGAAAATATAGATTAGCTACCACCAGTCAATATGGCCGGTGGTATTTTTGTACTCGTTTTCAGGAGGTGATCCAGTGATTGAAATAAGAATAGCTTCAAATAGTATCCACATGACGGGACATGCCTGCCGGAAAGGTGCAGACGGCATTGACAGGGTGTGTGCCGGAGTATCTGCACTTACCTGTAATCTGATCAATTCGCTCAGAGACCTGACGGGAGACCGGATCAGAGCCGATACTGGAAGTGGAATGACAATAATTGAATGGGAAAAACTATCAGATGGTGGAAAACTTCTGATGGATTCTTGGTTCCTTGGGGTTACAGATATTAACAGGGAATACAACTGTATAACATTTATGTAGAAAACATCCTTCGGGGTGTTTTTATTATGTCCAAAACGTGAAGACGGAAAAAGCTCAGAGCCTGTCGAGGCAAAACGGAGGTATGAAATGTATAAAAAAAGAATGATGTTACAGCTCTTTGAAGACGGCGCAGGAGCTGGCTCTGGTACACAGGGGGGAAATGCCGGGAATGGAGATGGTGGAAACGGATCCACTGGTGGCGCATCCGGAGCACATGAAACCGGAACATATACCTATGAACAATTGGAAGAGATTGCAAGTTCGCGAGCGAAAAAGTCGGAAAGAGCAGCTCTTGCAAATTTCTTCAGAGGTCAGGGAATGACAGAAGACGAGGTAACTCAGGCAATCAGCCAGTTCAAAACAGAGAGAGCTAAAAACCAGCCGAACGTAGCACAGTTACAACAGCAGTTAGCAGAATCTCAGAACAAGGTCCGGCAGATGGAAAATGAAAAATTCTTGTCCGGCAAAGGAGTAAAGGCGGACGATCTGGACTATGTAACTTTTAAAATCTCCAAAATGGTAGATGATAAAACAACATTTGAAAAGGCAGCAGAGAAGTTTTTGAAAGAGAATCCAAGATATACAGGCGGTGGCTCTTATCGCATCGCAGATTCTTCAGTAGGAAATGCATCCGATGGTTCCGGTGGGAACATGAACGCTTCCATCAATGACCGGATCAGAGCTGCCGCACGAAGATAACGGAGGTAGAGTAAATGCAGAATAGAAGAATGAATTTAAGATTGTTTGACACAGATGCAAATATCATTGATCGTACCGGAGCAGAGGCTCTGATTCCAATTCAGGAATCCAATGAGATCATCCAGGGAACAATCGCACAGTCAGCTGTACTGTCAAGGGGCCGTAAGCTGGCAAACATGACAAGCAAGCAGTATAAAATGCCGGTACTGGATATGCTGCCGATTGCTTATTTTGTAAATGGTGATAACGGACAGAAGAAAACTACGAAACAGGCATGGGATAAGAAATTTATCACTGCCGAAGAGATTGCAGTTATTGTTCCGATTCCGGAAGCAGTCCTGGATGATTCCGAGTACGACATCTGGGGAGAGGTAAAGCCAAGAGTAACAGAGGCGTTTGGAAAGGTTATCGACAGTGCGGTATTATTTGGTGAAAATAAACCGTCTACATGGAGAGATGATGTGGTTGCAACCGCAACAAAGGCAAATGCTGTTATCACATTAGGAACGGCTGACAGTCTGTATGACAAGATCATGGCAGAAGACGGGGTGATTGCACACGTTGAAGACTGTGGATACTTTGTGAACGGCCATATGGCAGATATTTCCATGAGAGCTAAACTCAGAGGTCTGAAGAATGCAAACGGAGATCCGTTGTTCAAGCAGGATCTGCAGGGCTCTACCCAGTATGCGCTGGATGGATCACCGATGAATTTCCCGAACAATGGTGCATTTGATAAGTCAAAGGCGCTTATGATTTCCGGAGATTTCTCACAGCTGGTATATTCCATCAGACAGGATATTACTTTTAAGCTGTTTACGGAAGGTGTTGTTCAGAATACAGATGGCACAATCGCATACAATCTGATGCAGAACGATATGGTTGCGCTTCGTGCAGTGATGCGTCTTGGATGGGAAATCCCGAACCCGATCAATTCACTGAAGACAGACAAGACCAAGAGATGTCCGTTTGCAGTTCTGAAATCCGGTGAGTAAGGGAAGGTGATGATCTATGCAGGTCACGTATGGATATTATGCAGACGAATATGGAGGAAGAACCATTCCGGAACAGGACTTTCGAAAAGCCGAAAGGCAGGCGGAAGCCTATATCCGGCATTTGACTTATGTGAAAGGTGATCTCTTTGCTGTGGAAAATGACGCGGTAAAAGATGCTGTTTGCGCTGCAGCAGAGGTTTATTACAAATACAATGCACAGCAGCAGTCAGAAACCCCGTTGGTGAAGTCAGAAAATAATGACGGATACAGTGTCACTTATGTTACAGAGCAGACGGATGGAAAGACAGCAGAAGAGATTGTGAAGAAAAAGGTATATGATGCGGTATATCCTTATCTTCTTCCTACTGGATGGCTGTCAAGAAAGGTGGGGATGCGTTGTGATCACAAATATGGATGTGACTGTTTATAACAGGAAATACGATGAGACCACTCATTTTGATACCTGGTCCCGGACAGTCTTGCACGGCGTTCATGTTTATGTAGATCATAAGACCGCAGTTTCAGATAACGGTCTGAACAGTGCGGAAGTCTATAAGATCCGTATTCCTGCGGATATTCCAGAAGCAGATCAGTATCTCCCGCCGGAAGAATATGCTTGTTGTGGAGGCTTCGGAAACTGGACTATACAGAACGGGGATCAGATCGTGCTCGGTGAGTGCTGTCAGGAGATTGAGAAACCGGCGGATTTGAAAAAGCTGTTCCAGAGGCATTGCAAGGTGACAAGCTGGTCAGACAACCGGTTCGGATCAATACCTCACTGGAGGGTCGGAGGTGAGTAGATGGCTGGCAAGAAAGCATTTTCAATCAATACGCCACGTGGAAGTATCACCATGGTTACGAATGCAGACGGATCGGTAACGGCAGAACTGAAATGGGCACCTGGCTTTTCAGAACGAAAAGAGGGTGCTTTTTCCAATGCACAGGAATTCGTCGATTCAGAATGCCTGCGGTATATGAATCCGCTGGCACCGAGAAGAACTGGAATGCTGATCAAGTCCGGAACGCTTGGAACGGTGATCGGATCCGGATCAATCGAGTATATCACTCCGTATGCACGTCGCCAGTACTATGAACACAAGGCAAGGTCAAAATGGTTTGAAACCATGAAAGCAAGCAAGAAGGATGTTATAAGGGAAGGGGCAGAGAAGATTGCAGGAAAATAAGAAGACGCCAATCATCGAAAGTATCCGGGAATATGTGAAGTCTTACCCAGGCATTGACAATCGTCGGATCAATATCGATTATCTCGGTGATGGAATGGAATACTCCATTGATCCGATCGGAGCAGACCCTATATACAAGAAATATGTGGATGGTTCCTGCCTGAAACAGTTCCAGTTCGCTCTGACAAGCAAGGAGGCTTATGACGGGGACGCCAGAACCGGAATCGCAAACAGCGGGTTCTATCAGGATTTCGAGGAGTGGACACAACAGAACAATATGAATGATATCGTACCGGAGCTGGACGGGCATGACGCTATTCGAGTGGAAGTGCTGCAGTCCGGCTATTTGTTTAGCACAGAGGCAGATCTGGGACGGTATCAGATGATTTGCAGAGTAATTTACAAATAATACAGGAGGTATGAAAATGGAAACAGCTGATGGAAAAAAGAAGTTGGTTGGGAGACATAAGCGAGTCGCGTTTATGGATGTAACAGGTGATGGAAAGACTTATACAAGAATGACCGGCTTTACATCAATGTCAGAAAGTAAAAATGCTATTGAATACAGCAGACATTACGTGGATGAGGAGAGTGAACGAACAGATGTAGTCGGATATGCAACATCAAATGATTATGAATTTGACCGTTATACAAATGACCATGTGCAACAGAAAATTGCGGAAATTTCAGATGATGAACTTCTCGGATCTGATGCACAGGTATCTATTGTTTCTGTAGATTTATATGATGTAAAGGAAGAAAGTCCGAATACATGCGTAGCGAGAAAGCGCGAATGGAGCGTTGTTCCAGACAGCTCAGGAGATGGAACAGACGCTCTGATTTACAAAGGAAGTCTGAAAGCCAATGGTGAAAAGATCAAAGGAACAGCCACTACCACAGACGGCTGGAAGACTTGTACATTTACAGCAGAGTGAGAAAGAGAGGTTAGCTAATGGGAATTTTTAAGTTTGGAGATCTTGAAGCGGAGATCGATTTTACAGACGCTGATTTCCTGGAAAACCTGGAAGAAGCAAAGAAATTGTTACAGGAAGAAGCAAAGATGACTCCGGTTACAGGGAAGGCGGCAGACATCATCCGTGCCCAGTGCCGGTGTTACTTTAACTTCTTCGACAGGGTTATCGGAGACGGGGCACATGAAGCAATGTTCTGCGGAAAGACAAGCCTGAACCTGTGCATTGAAGCTGTAGAGGCGTTGGAAAAGTTCGAGAATGCGGACGTTGAAAGAATCAATGAAAAGTATAGTGAATATACCATACAGCAACATGGGAACAGGCAGCAGAGAAGGAACTATAATAAGCAGAAGAACAGGAAGTACTCCAACAACAAGTAAGAGATGAACATTTTAATTGATAAATTTCCGGAATTTGTATCAGTGGACGGAAAGGAATATCCGGTGGAGACAGATTTCCGGGAATGGATAAGACTAATGAAACTGGTAGAGGACGACAGTGTACCGGAGAATATCAAATGTGGTCTACTGATGCAATGGTACACAGACGCGATACCGGACGACCTGGAAGCTGCGATTGATGCACTCGGCGAGTTCCTCGCCATGAATCCGGACGAGAAAGAAGAAATTGCACCGGTGCAATCATCCAAACAGGTCTATTCTTATGATGAAGATATGACATGGATCTACAGTGCATTCAGGGAAGTGTATGGTATTGATCTGCAGAAAATTGAGTATATGCACTGGTGGGAGTTTCAGACATTATTTACAGGGCTTCCGGAAAGCACAGAGATTAAGCAGAGAATGATGTACCGAAGTATAGATCTCAGAACTGTAAAGGATAAGGATGAGCGCAAAAGAATCAAGAGAATACAGGATGCCATTGCGCTGAAGAAGAGAAAGAGAAAAATGACAGACTACGAGATTGGGGATATGTTTGCGTGACAAAGAAAATGATGATCAACATCCCGACAGAACGCAAATGGTACAGGTGTCCTTATTGTGGAAAGAAACTGCTGATATACGAAGATACAGCCAAGTGCAATGGCGTGTATCTTAATTGTCGGGAATGCAGGAGAGAAGTGAAGATTAGGATTTAAGCACATGTGAGCCGTTGAGCCGTGCTATCAGAAAGGGTGATAGTATGGCGGACGGCTATTTGAATTTTGATACAAAAATTAATGAAAAAGGGTTCAACGACGGCATAAAGAAACTGGGAAGCCTCGGGAAAAGTGGATTATCGCTTGTAACGAAAGCAACTGCAGGAGCAGTAGCTGCTATTGGAACAGGAGCGGCCGCAATCGTAAAGACATCACTTGATGTGGTGGCAAATATGGAGCAGCAGGTCGGCGGAGTAGAGACACTGTTTAAGGACAGTGCATCGACGGTAATTAAAAATGCCAATATGGCGTATAGGACAGCTCAGATTTCCGCGAATGAGTATATGTCCACGGTAACGAGCTTCTCGGCATCATTGCTGCAGGGGCTTGGTGGAGATACTGCGAAGGCAGCAGAAATTGCGAATACAGCACTGATTGATATGGCAGATAATGCTAATAAGATGGGCACGAACATGCGCGACATCCAGAATGCTTATCAGGGATTTGCAAAGCAGAATTACACCATGCTCGACAACCTGAAGCTGGGATATGGCGGTACACAGGCGGAAATGATCCGACTGATCAACGACTCAGGCGTTCTGAACGAAAAGATAGAAGATCTCGATAACGTTACGTTCGATCAGATGATCCTCGCAATCCATAAGATCCAGGAGAATCTTGGAATAACCGGAACATCTGCAAAGGAAGCGTCAACTACAATTGAGGGATCTGTTAACTCTGCGAAAGCTGCATGGGAGAACTTTGAAGCAGGTGTGATCAGCGCAAATGACCTTGTAGATACTTTCTGGACAGCTTCACAGAATATCTTCAATAATTTGGAACAGATTATTCCGAGGCTAGGAAAGACCGGAATGGATGTCGTGGAATCATTATCCAGCAAGATCGGAGAGTCAGTTCCACAGCTGAAAGGGTTCGCGGATGCGGTCGGAAATGTGGCTGATAAACTGGGGAGCATGGACTCAGATCAGCTGATGAATCTGGGAAAGATGTCAGCGGTTCTGTTGGGAGCAGCACCTGCTTTCAGCGTAATAGGAAAAAGCGCAGGAACATTCGGTGACGTACTGGATGGATTAGGAGATATAAGCGGGGGAGTTACAGCAAAACTGAACAAGCTTCCGGGAGATGTAAAAAGCCTGGGGGCTAAGCTGCAGTCTGGAGCAAAGGTGTTTGGGAATGCAAGAGATGCGATACTGCTCCCATTCCAAGACTTATCTCCGAAACTCTCAGGAATATTCAGCAAGATGACTGGCTCGATCAGTTCGGGACCGATTGGAAAGTTAGTTGGTGATTTTACGGAGATTCCAAAAGGAATAGCATCCTCATTCGGACAGATCGGACCGGCGATATCCAGAAAGTTTCCGAAAGCAATCTCTGCACTGAATAGTTTTGGAAGCCAAGTGAGTGGAGTCTTTGGCGTGATAACGAACGGAGCAACTGGATTTGGTTCGTTACTGGGTGATGCATTTGGCCAGGTATTACCGAGGGTGTCTGGATTTGCAAGCCAGTTCGTTGGTTATCTTGGAGTTGCTGGAGATGCATTTGCACCAATTTTATCAAAAGCAGCTAGTTTTATTCCGCATCTGATTACTTGCATGAATTTTGCAGCGCTGGCGGCGGTAGTTGCAGTAGGACTCGGATTATTATACAGCCAGTTTGGAACACAGATCGACCAGCTTCTGCTTCTGGCACAGACAAAAGGACCGGAGATTATTTCCAATCTTGGAAATGGAATTACAGCAGCACTTCCGGGATTGATGGGGCAGGGCGCAACGCTGATTTTGGGATTGATGAATGCAATCACAGCGAATCTGCCGGCACTTATTTCTACGGGCGCAAGTATTATAGCAACACTTGTGAGCAGTTTGGCAGAACAGCTCCCGCAATTAATTCCGGCAGCGGCAAGTATGATTCTGACACTGGTGGAGGCGCTGATCAGCAATCTCCCACAGATTATCTCGTCAGGACTTGATTTAATGATGGGGCTCGCACAGGGGATCGCAAATGCAATCCCGCAGGTGACAGCGAAAGCGCCGGTCATTATTGGAAAACTGGCATCTACGATTATTACGAACCTGCCAAAGATCATACAGACCGGTATTCAGATTCTCACACAATTGGCGGTCGGACTGGTAAAAGGAATTCCGACCCTGCTTGGTAAGATCCCGTCCATGATCAGCCAAATCAAGAATGCATTCACCAGTGTGGACTGGGGAAGTGTCGGCGTTAATATTATCAAAGGAATTGCAAGCGGACTTAGCAGCGCGGCAAAGAGTCTGGCAGATGCAGCAGCAAATGCAGCAAGCAATGCCCTTGACTGGGTGAAATCAAAACTTGGTATTCATTCACCGTCCCGTGTGTTCCGTGATCAGGTAGGTAAGATGATGGCTCTTGGTATGGGAATCGGATTTGAGAAGAATATTCCAGTCAAGAGCATGAGCGCAGGAGTCAAGAGAGCTGTAGGAAGCCTGAAGAAGTCAGCTGAATTGATTACAAGCAGAAGCACATCCAACAACAGCGTGGATGGAATACGAAACCATCCGGTATGGGGCGGACCAACGGATCAGACGGATTATGACAGATTGGAGAGGATACAGATGAAAGCGGCCAAGACGATAGCGAAGAGACCAATATATCTTGGAACAGAGCGAATCGACAAGCCACTGCCGAAAGGAGCGGTACCGCAAGTATGATTGTATATTATGAAAATTCAAAAGGGGAGCAACTGAATCTTCTGAAGGCTCCCTATAGGACTATGAAGACAGACTGGTTTGATGCGGACTGGTCAGAGTCTTCTAACGGGTATGAAAAGACCGTGACAATTGACGTATTCGGGAAACGAAACGAATTCCGGTCGAATATGGAGCAACTCTATAAGATCATAGCAGTTGATGCGGAAAATGAAGTATATGGAAGGCTGTATGTAAATGGAGCTTATTTACGATGCAGGATATTAAAATCGGCAAAGGAAGGATGGAAAGGTTACGTCTATTCCGAGGTGGGACTTACCTTTCAGGCACCGGAGCTTGTGTGGGTGGTAGAAACTGGAAAACAATTCTTTCCACAGCCCGAAGAAGAGGCAGCTGCAGGTATTGATTTTCCGTATAATCATCCGTTCGACTTTGCAGGAGTGAAGCGCGGGACCGCTGTGTGGGAAGTAGAGCATATTATTCCGAGTGATTTCCAGATGATTATCTACGGACCATGCGTGAATCCAAGAATCTTAATCAATGATTATCCTTATGAGGTATTTGTGACACTGGAACGAAATGAATATCTTGTGATCGACAGCAGATCTTGTAAGGTTATGAGATATTTATCAAATGGAACTGTGCAGAATGCATTTAATGAGAGAGCGCTGGAACATAGCATATTTGAGAAAATTCCTTCCGGGCTTTTAAATATCAACTGGTCGGGAGACTTTGGTTTTGATTTGACCTTATTTTTGAACAGGAGGGAGCCGCCGTGGTAACACTGGCAGATAAGAATCTACATGAGATTGGATATGTGAAAGATGCTAATTTTACTGCAGATGTGAATGGAGAGTACGAGTTTTCAGTTCAGATCGCAAGATCAAACTGGTATCCGGAATTGAACTTTTCCAGTTATATATACATTGTTGGTACAGAATATGGTGGAATTATCGGTGAGATCCTGACGGATACCACACTTGATTATGTGGAAGTGAAAGGGATCACCTGGCGTGGATTTTTGCAGTACAAAGTGATTGAGCCGCCGGCAGGATCTGATTACAAGAAAGTAACAGGGGAAATACATCAGGTTATGAAAGCATTGATTGAACCGGAGTTTAGTGGCTTGTATGTAGTGTCTTCCAAGAATACAGAAATCACGGTCAGTAATTATCTGTTTGACCGCTACTGTACCTTGCTTGCAGGGATTAGCAAGATGCTGAAAAGCAAAGAGTATAGGTTGAACATCCGGTTCCTTCGGGAGCATGGAGAACCGGGATATCTGCTGATAGAAGCAGTTCCTGTTGTAGATTATTCAAAAAAACTGGAACTGTCGAAAGACATGCAGCTGAATTATACAATGGATGATAAGCGGAATGGAGTGAATCATCTGATCGTAGCAGGAAAGGGAGAACTTCAGGAAAGAAATGTATTCCATCTGTATGTACAGAAAAACGGTAGTATTGGAAAAGAAAAATATTATACTGGGCTGGATGAAATCACGGAGGTGTACGAAAATACATCAACGGAGACGGATGAACTTGAGAAAAATGCAATTGAACGACTTCAGGACCGAATGAATAAGAAGACATTCAAAATGGATGTTGCAAGTCTTGGACTTCAGGTCGGTATTGGAGATATCGTAGGAGGCAGAGATTACCTGACCGGGATGTATATGTCAAAGCCTGTAAAGAACATCATCTATGAAATCACAAATGATGTAGAATCAATTACTTATAAATTGGAAGGAGAAGATGAAGAATGAAAATTGTATCTGGAAGAACCGGATCACCCCATGTGACTTCGCAGCAGTTCCGGCAGATGCTGGAAGGAATACTGGGACAGGACAGTTATATTCTCACGAGCGGAGAAAATTTAAAGCCGGAATTGAGTTCCAATAATCTGCTCAAGATCCGGAGCGGGATGATGTGCCATCATGGATGTATTTCCTGTGTGGAAATCGGAACTTATGATGAGGTCACTCTGACGAATGGATCACATGGAATGCAGAGAATTGACCTCGTGGTAAACCGGTATACCAGGAATGCGGAGACAGAGGTTGAAAAATGCGAATGGAAGGTGATCACCGGGACAGCAAAGGCGAGCAGCCCAGCAGTTCCGACATATACGAAGAGCAATCTTCAGGATGGAGATCTTGTAGATGAGTGTCCGGTATTTGAAATTCACTACAATGGAATCAATGTTACGGAGGTGAAGAGCCTGTTGAGTGTAGTGGGATCACTTGCTGAATTAAATGGCAAATCATATGAGCTGATCAAAGTCAGTGATAACAGATATGTGAAGAAATACGCAGACGGACGCTTTGAAGCATATGGTCATATAGCAATCAAGGATCTTGTATTTGCAAATCAGATTGGATCAAGCGGTGTTTATTACGCTCAATATCAGAATTTAAATATTGGGATTACTGCTAAAACCATTTCATCTGTACAACACACGGCAAATAACTCTGGTGTTGTATGGACTGGCAATGCATCTGTGTCTGGAATCGCCATGAAAGGAACTATCTTGCAATATGGTAATACTTCCAGAGCAACAGATTTAAACTATGATGTTAAGGGAACCTGGAAATAACTCACAATTCTTATTTCTAAGGAATTGGCAGTGGTTTTGGATTCACATCCGGCGCAGGTCGGGTGTCTTTGTTATGCGCTTTTATATATGCAACATAGAAACATGATTCAGAGAAAGGAAAAGATATGAAAATTATATTCAACGATGGTCAGGAGCTGACAGTGCAGGATGTATCCATTCAGGCTGATGGTGGTCTTCTGGTCAAAACAATCTCAGCAACAGAGGATGAGATCAAAGCAATTTTTTCAGACTCCATGACAACAAAGAAGATGACAGTCCATGAGCGTGGATCAGAGCTTGCATGCTATGAAAATTATACGAAGTTTGATGCTGTTGTGAAGTATACAGCGGGCATTCTTGGAATTGTCATGTACCAGGAAGAGCAGGCACCGGAAGACCGAATCAAGGCACTTGAGAAAGAAAAGGCAGACATGAAGGAGAAGATTGACCAGTTAGAGGGCTGTATTCTGGAAATGTCTGAGCTGGTATATCAGTAATGGTAACTCTATTAACCAATTTATTCATAATGCTACAAAACAACGGAGGTAAAGAAATGATGGCAATGTTATGGGCACAGCAGATTATGTTGGGAAAGAAAACGTATGAACAGGTTCCAAGACTTTTGAAAGATAAGGTAAAAGAGATCCTGAAAGATTCCGGAATGGGCGAACTTGTTACAGATGAGACACAGGAGTAGAGGCGAAAACAGATGGCAGTAAAAACAGCACAGTATATATTTAATGGTCAGACGATTAATCTGACATACAATTCAACATCAGGAAAATGGGAAGCGACGGTAACTGCACCAAGTAAATCCAGTTATAGCCAGACGGACCACGTTCTGGGCGGTACGGTAAAGGCTACAGATGTGGCAGGAAATACAACGACCGTTGATCAGAGCCATGCAACACTTGGTTCCTCTCTGAAGATCAGAGTCAAAGAGAAGGTAGCTCCGGTAATCAGTATCACTGCACCGACAGCCGATTCTTATATTACAAACGCAACACCGACCATCAAGTTTACGGTAACAGATGCAGATTCTGGTGTAAATTCCGGTACAATCGCAATGAAGCTGGATGGTACAGCCGTTACAGTTACAAAGACAGCAATCACAGGTGGATATGAATGCAGCTATAAACCGACTACCGCACTGAAAGATGGAAGTCACACAATTTCTGTGACAGCATCAGATAATGATGGAAATGCAGCTTCAGCGAAGACAGCAACCTTTACAGTGGATACAGTACCGCCGACTCTGACGATTACAGCACCGGCAGAAGGTCTTGTGACAAATAAGACAACTATTACTGTTACAGGTAAGACAGACGATGCAACATCTAAGCCGGTTACAGTTACTGTAAATGGTGCAGCGGCTACAGTTGGGACAGATGGATTCTTTAGCAAGGATGTAACGCTGACCAATGGTGCAAACAAGATTACGATCATTGCCAAGGACAAAGCAGGTAAGACTACAACGATCACGAGAAATGTAACGCTTGATACAGCCGCTCCGGTGATCAAGTCTATCACCCTGACTCCGAATCCGGTTGATTGTGGTAAGACCTTTGTGATTGCTGTAGAGATTACGGACTAGGAGGTTCTGTTATGGTTGTGAAGGCAACCGGCAAGGTAGACGGGAAAGAGGTTATCTTTGAACGGGCAGAAGGGGATCTGTGGAAAGTCACGATCCCCTATGATCTTGATGGGATGTATGTGGTAGAAGTGACTGCAGAAGACGAGGCGGGTAATATAGCATTTTGCACGAAGTTACTGTTAATCGTGGATCCAGCTACTCTATGCATCCATCTCATACCATATGAGTATACCGTGGAAGTAGTTCAGGAAGAATTTTGTGTGGATGTGGTTCATCCGTGTCATGGGAGGTGCTGTTGTGAATAGAGTAAGATTTATCCAGGGTGAGGACAAACATGTCAAACTGCTGGTAAGAAGTCCGAATAATGAACCATTTACCATTCTGGCAGCATCTTACAGTCTGTCACGGTTTGGAGAAGTTGAATCTCATGGAGAATGTGAGATCAATGGTCATTATCTGGATATTAAAATTGCACCAGTGCAAAAGGCGAAGTCTTATATACTGGAAGTTACTTATGTGGTTGCTGATTCAACGAGGAAAGTAAGGATAGAAGTAGAGGTGGTATGATGCTGACAATCACGGAAATCAAATTGAGCAAAAATCCTGTCGGGACAGGGGAAAAGTTTACCATATCTGTGCAGATTCAGGAGACAGCAGATTATCCGTATGACTATCCTTATGATTTCCCGGTATCCTGCACGGTCACAGCGAAACCGAAAGAAACATAAAAATGATTTTCAGAGGGACTGAATATTGTATCATCAAATTACCCTGAGCTGTTTAAATAAGAAGAAACTCGTTTGAATTAACTGACAACCGTGATATACAGGTGGTACACAAAAACACCGAAAACCCCGGAGTTTATGCGGCTCATGGAGGTATTGCTATGGCAGCAGGAGCTATCATTATAACGTTATTGGAGTTGATTGTCGGAACTATTGTAAATATCATATTGGGATGGAATGTATGGGACTACAGCAATCTTCCAGGAAATCTGCTTGGACAGATTTGTCCGCAATTTACGGTATTGTGGTTCTTCCTGTCGGCTGTAGCCGTCTATCTAGATGATTGGATAAGATACTTGCTGTGGGGAGAAAAACGGCCAAAATATAAATTTTAGAAAGGAAGGATTGAAATGATGGATAAGATTATCACATTGCTGTCAAGCAATTCATTTGTAAAAATTTTGCTGATAGCGGTTGCTCTAGATACGATACTTGGTGTACTCAGAGCGATTAAAGAACACAAATTCAACAGCTGCGTAGGAATCGACGGAGCAATTCGGAAAGCAGGAATGCTCCTGTCAGTAGGATTCCTTATGGCAACGGACGTGATTATGCATATTAATGTATTAGGCATGGTACCTGAGAAATATGTACAGATTCTTGGAATTGATAAGATGGGAATCTGCGAATTCTTCAGTCTACTATTCATATTGTACGAACTGGTTAGCATCCTCAAGAATATGACATTATGCGGACTTCCAGTACCAACCAAAATCAAGAAATGGATTCAGAAATTCCTCGATGATATGACAGAAGAGCTTCCGAAAGAAGCAGCCAAGGAATTGCACCAGTGCAAGAAAGGAGAAGAATCATGACAGAACAGACAATTAAAGAAACAATTAAGAGTTTCGCTTACGGACTTTCAGCAAAGGAAATCTCCGATAACGAAGGAACATCACTTGAAGTTATGGAGAAGTTCGCAGAGGAACACGCTGCGGAGATTGAGCAGAAGAAAGCAGAATTGAAGGAAGGTGGATGGTATGAGTAATCTGATTATTGACGTATCTTATCATAATGGAGTCATCAACTGGGAAAAGGTAAAAGCATCTGGTTGTGCCGGAGCTATTCTCCGCTGTGGATATGGAGATGATATCGCATCACAGGACGATAAGCAGTGGATTCGCAACCTTGCAGAGTGCGAAAGACTTGGAATTCCGGTAGGAGTCTATCTGTACAGCTACGCTACTTGTGACAGACAGGCGCAGAGCGAACTTGATCACATCTTGAGATTGATTAAAGGGCATACATTCCAGTTACCAATTTTCATTGATGTAGAAGAGCCGGGAACACAGAACTATGCTCCTAGATGCTGTGAAATCGTCTGCGAAGGACTTAAGGCGAATGGATATATTCCGGGAATCTACGCTTCACTGAGTTGGTTTAGCAACCATCTTGGAAGTGTACGTGGCAAGTATATTGAATGGATGGCAAGATACAAGAATCTTCCGGAAGATACATACAAGGGACAGTACGCAATTTGGCAGTATTCCTCAGATGGTTATGTAGATGGAGTCAGCGGAAGAGTAGATGTGAACCATTGCTACATGGAGTTTGGTGGAACTGTTCAGCCTGTTACACCGTCAGCACCTTCTAAGCCAGCAGAGAAGAAAGACTTAGGACAGGTCGATATTACATATCAGGCTTTCACGGATAGATGGTGGCCACCAGTAGTGAACAAGATTGATTGGGCTGGAAAAGGTGATAATGTTCCAATCAAGTGGCTTGCGATCAAAGTTAGCAAGGGAAGTATCCGTTGTCGAGTATACACAAGAAAGAGTGGTTGGCTTCCGTATCTTACATTCGGCAATAGCTATGATCTGAATGATAAAAAGAACGGAATCCTCGGAGATGGTTCAGAGATTCTTGCTATTGAGCTGTACTACATCACACCGGATGGATATAAGTACAAGATGGTTCATTACAGAGTTTCTGTTAGAGATAACTCTAACTTCTACGGTGAGCAGATCGACACGTTAAAAACCAACGGTGCAGACGGTTATGCGGGGGACAAGAAGAGATTCGTGGATAAGTTCCAGGCTTGGATTGAGTAGAAAAGATGCCCCAGAGCAGTTCGCTTTGGGGCTTTAATATTGTATCATTTTCTTCTATTTTCGTGTTGCATTTCGTGTTGCATAGTTTTCTAATATCGTATATTTTCACCATTTTATGAGAATTATTCTAATATGCTAGAATCCTAGAACCCTTGTATTTACTGGGAAAAACAAAAAACCCAGCAATCATAACGATTACTGGGCTTACAGGGGATGAGAGAATCGAACTCCCACCAAAGGTTTTGGAGACCCCTATCATACCATTTGACCAATCCCCTATTCAGTTGTCGCTTAACTCAAGCGACTTGTTAAGTATACCTTATGGAGTGATGAATGTCAAGAAAAAAATAAAGAAAATTCAAGAAATGTTTCAAGGATGGTTCTCTAATTCTGAATCAAATTATAACGCATTTATCCAAGCGATGCTTCGGGGGAATGTGAAAGAGATGAATACTTATATGAATGAAGTTGCACTAGCTACATTCAACAGTTTTGATACAGGAAGACATCCGTCAGGAAAAAGTCAGCCGGAGCGTTTCTATCATGGATTCGTTCTGGGACTTTTGGTAGAATTAAGAGATTGTTATGAAGTAAAGTCCAACAGAGAAAGCGGTTACGGGCGATATGATGTGATGTTAATACCAAGAGAAACGCCGGATCAGGCAATTATAAAAAAGGAAGAAGCGACCTCAAAATCACTTCTTCCTTTCTTTGTTCTCTTACAGAATTCCAAGATCCATCATTGCTTTTTTCAGAACTTCTTTATGTGCATCTTCCATCTCTGTCAGAGGTGCTCTAAGAGTTCCAACTTCTTTTCCCATCATGTTAAGAGCAGCCTTAACCGGGATCGGGTTCACTTCACAGAAGAGAGCATCAACCAGTGGAAGTGCATCTAACTGCATCTTGCGGCTACCTGCGATATCTCCTGAGAAAAATTTGTAGCACATGTCATGCACGTAAGCCGGAGCTACGTTGGAGAGAACGGAGATAACTCCGATTCCGCCAAGTGCGAGAAGCGGTACAACCTGATCATCATTTCCTGAGTAAAGATCAACGTTGCCATCACAAAGATGCATGATCTGTGCAACTGTGCTGATATTTCCAGATGCTTCTTTAATACCTACGATGTTCTCAACATCTTTCACAAGTGTTGCAACTGTCTGTGGCTGAAGTCCACATCCTGTACGGCTTGGTACATTGTACAGAATCGCCGGAATATTTACTTCATTACAAATTGCTGTGTAATGAGCAATCAGTCCGTTCTGTGTTGCTTTATTATAATATGGTGTAACGAGCAGAATTCCGTCAGCTCCATCTTCCTGAGCTTCTTTGGATAACTGGATCGCTGTTCTTGTACAATTAGAACCTGTTCCGGCGATGACCGGGATACGGTGGTTCACACGCTCAATTGCAAAACGGATTGTTGCTGCATGTTCTTCCTCTGTCATAGTAGCGGATTCACCTGTTGTTCCACAGATGACGATCGCATCTGTTCCGCCTGCAATCTGCTCCTCTAACATCTCATCTAATTTGTCATAATTGACCTCAAGATTCTCTTTCATCGGAGTAGCGATCGCTACACCTGCGCCTTTAAAAATTGCCATTCTTTTTATCCTCCTTCAACATGGTGAAACAAAGTATTACTGGTCACAGCAGGTTATTGGTTACTGTTCACTCCCGTGTCAATCACTTCGCTGATTGACACGGAGGATGCGTGTTTTGACTTGAATGCATCTCGCCCCATCGCCAAAGGCGATTTAAAATGGCGAGATGCGTTGCTGGTCGCACATCGTGTGAACAGTAACGGTTATTGCGCATAAGTTCCTTGTGAACGATAATTATAATAGCCATGAGCAGTAACTGTTTAATATACATCTATGCAAGAATGCGTAAACTGTAAATAAACATAAAAGAAACGGCAAGATGCGCCGTCCCAAAATATACATTATGTATAATTCAGATAGCTCTCCATCTTGCGATGACAGTCATGCCGCTATTCACGTCATGCCCAAGAACAAGAACTCAGGATTCTTACCCTTTCGGCATCTTTCCCTTTCCGATGAGTTCTTCTGTTCCTGACACATCCGTCACCTTACTTATGAAAAATGCAACCTCTATCTACGTTTCCGTGTTTAAGCAAATAATAACACCGAGGGTACAATGATGTCAACATGGTTTCTGGATTTCTTTCTTATTTATAGTACCTGGGTTATAAGTACACCTTATAAAAATTGATTATAATAAAGTATAACCGATTTTTTGACTTTTTTCTTATATATATGATATCATTAATTCGCTAGATGTGTGAATGACAAAGCTGTTTCATTTGCACTTTTTTTATGCTTGCATGTTTGTCTTTTGAAAAACAATCGCAAGAAACGACATAAGATAACAAGAGAGAATTGCGAGGATGAGAACCGCGATCCTCGGAAAAGGTATGTGGATAGGAAGGAGACCTACTGTGTTAACAATCGGTAATTACGTGAAGGTTAAGACACTGGAGGAGGCTTATGAGCTGAATCAGGCAAGAAACAGTCGTATCATGGGCGGCATGATGTGGATGAGATTAGGAAATGCGAGAGTGAAGACGATCATTGATATGTCGGATCTTGGTTTGAATGAGATTGAGGAGACAGACCATGTTTTTCGTATTGGAGCAATGTGTACACTGCGCCAGCTGGAAGAGCATGAGGGGCTGAGAAAATTCTATGGGGACGGAATTGCAGAAAGCCTTCGTCATATTGTTGGAGTTCAGTTTAGAAATCAGGCAACAGTTGGAGGCAGTATCTATGGAAGATACGGATTTTCTGATGTGCTGACTGCATTACTGGCATTGGATACATTTGTGGAATTATATAATGGAGGAACTGTTCGACTTTCTGAGTTTGTAAACAGAAAAGCAGATAAGGATATTCTTGTATCTGTAATTGTCAGAAAGAGTAAGAGAAAATTCCGTTACGAATCAATTCGTCAGACAAAGACAGATTTCCCGGTGCTGACATGTTCTGTCGTAACAGGAATTTACAGAGGTCAGGAGTCCTGGTTCTTTTCAGTAGGAGCAAGACCGATGAAAGCGGCATTGCTTGAAAAGCAGTGGGAGATCCCAAAAGATGCTACAGACGAGCAGCTTACAGAGTATGCAAAACGTGTGGCAGCAGAATTTACTTATGGAAGCAATATGCGCGGAAGTGCGGAGTATAGAAAGCACCTTGCAGAGGTTCTGCTTCGCAGAGAGATGCGCTCAATTTTAGATGAATATAATGCGGAGGAGAAATAGGATGGAAGTACAGTTTACTCTGAATGGAAAGAAAGTAAGCACAGAGATCGCAGCAGATACAGTCCTTTTGAACCTTCTGCGTGATCTTGGATGTAAGAGTGTAAAATGTGGATGCGAGACAACAAACTGTGGTTTGTGTACAGTATGGATCGACGGAAAATCCCGTTTGTCATGTTCTGTTCTTGCAGCAAGCATTGACGGACATGAAGTGACAACACTTGAGGGTGTAGAGAAAGAAGCTGCGGAATTCGGCTCATTTCTTGCACAGGAAGGTGCAGAACAGTGCGGATTCTGTTCACCGGGATTCATTATGAATGTACTTGCAATGTTCCGTGAATTGAAGAACCCTTCGATAGAAGAGATTAAAGAATATCTTGCAGGTAATCTGTGCCGTTGTACAGGATACATGGGACAGCTTCGTGCAATCCAGAAATATATGGAAGTAAGAAATACAGCAGTTAATATTACAGTAAAGAAAATGGGCGGGGAGGAGTAAGAATGGAAAGAATAGATAAAGTTCAGAATCTGATTCCTGAGAAACCGGAATTTGTCCACAGCAATCAGGAAAAAGGAGAAGATGTAGAATCCCTGAAGATTGTAAACCGTCCTGTTGTTAAGAAAGATGCGGCTGCACTTGTAACAGGAAAAGCTGTTTATACGAATGACCTTGCACCGTCAGACTGTCTGATCGTTAAAGTTGTAAGAAGTCCATATGCACATGCCTTAATCAAGGATATTAATACAGCTCGTGCCGAGGCAGTACCTGGAATCGAATGTGTTCTTACATATAAAGATTGCCCGAATAAGAGATTTACAATGGCTGGCCAGACATATCCGGAACCAAGTCCGTATGACCGTCTGATCCTTGACCAGAGAATGCGTTTTGTTGGAGATGCAGCTGCTATCGTAGCTGGAACATCTGAAGAAGCTGTTAAGAAAGCAATGAAGCTTGTTAAGATTCAGTATGAGGTTCTTGAACCGGTACTTGATTTCCGTACAGCGAAGGACAATCCGATCCTTGTTCATCCGGAAGACAACTGGAGAAGTCTCTGTCCGGTTGGAGCAGACAACAAGAGAAATCTCTGTGCACATGATGTGAGTGAGGATGGAGACGTAGAGGCAGTTCTTGCAAAATGCGATCACGTGATCGATCGTGTTTACCATACAAAGGCAAACCAGCAGGCGATGATGGAAACATTCCGTACTTATACATATTTAGATGCATATGGAAGACTGAATGTTGTTGCATCTACACAGGTTCCATTCCATGCAAGAAGAATCCTTGCGCATGCGCTTGATATCCCGAAGAGCAAAGTACGCGTGATCAAGCCAAGAATCGGTGGAGGATTTGGTGCGAAGCAGACAGTAGTTGCAGAAGTTTATCCGGCACTTGTTACATGGAAGACAGGAAAACCGGCGAAGATCATTTATACACGAGAAGAGTCTTTGATCGCTTCTTCACCGCGTCATGAGATGGAACTTCATGTACGTCTGGGAGCAGATAAAGAAGGAAATATCAAAGCAATTGATCTCTATACACTTTCCAACACGGGAGCGTTTGGTGAGCACGGACCGACAACAGTAGGTCTTTCCGGTCACAAATCTATTCCGCTTTATGGAAAGGCAGAAGCATTCCGCTTCACGTATGATGTAGTTTATACAAATGTAATGTCAGCAGGAGCTTATCGTGGATACGGAGCAACACAGGGACAGTTCGCTGTAGAATCAGCTGTAAATGAACTTGCAGAAGTTCTTGGAATGGATCCGACAGTGCTTCGTGAGAAGAATATGGTACGTCAGGGCGATAAGATGCCGGCTTATTATGGCGAAGTTACAAACAGCTGTACACTCGACAGATGTCTTGCAAGAGCAAAAGAAATGATCAACTGGGATGAAAAGTATCCATACCGTGATATGGGAAATGGAAAAGTCCGCAGTGTCGGAGTTGCGATGTCTATGCAGGGATCAGGAATCTCAGCAGTAGATACAGGTGCGGTTGAGATTAAAGTAAATGATGATGGATTCTACAGTCTGATCATCGGAGCTACTGATATGGGAACAGGATGCGATACAATCCTTGCCCAGATGGCAGCAGAGTGTCTTGAATGTAAACCGGAAGAAGTTGTTGTATTCGGAGTGGATACAGACATCTCTCCATACGACTGTGGTTCTTACGCATCCAGTACAACTTATGTAACAGGACAGGCTGTTGTTAAGACTTGTGAGTCCCTTCGTAAGAAAATCTGTGAACGCGGAGCAGAGTATCTCGGATGTAAGCCGGAAGATGTAGATTTCGACGGAGAATATGTAACAGAGCTGGCAACAGGAAAGCAGATCTCAAGAAGCCAGATCGGAAATAACGTAATGTGCTTCAGCAACGCACCACTCTCCGCAAGTGAAGCATTTTCCTCACCGGTATCTCCACCGCCATTCATGGTTGGTATGGCAGAAGTTGAGATCGACAAAGAGACAGGTGTACTCGAACTGATCGATTACGTAGCAGTTGTAGACTGTGGAACAGTTATTAATCCAAGTCTTGCGCGTGTACAGGTAGAAGGTGGAATCGCACAGGGAATCGGTATGGCACTGTATGAAGATATCGTATATAGCGAAAAGGGAAAGAACTTCAGCAATTCCCTGATGCAGTATAAGATCCCGACACGTCTCGATGTCGGAACAATTCGTGTTGAGTTTGAAAGCAGCTACGAACCGACAGGACCGTTCGGAGCGAAGTCTATCGGAGAAATCGTAATCAATACACCGTCACCGGCAATCAGCAATGCGATCCAGAATGCAACAGGAGTGATCATTAGAGAGCTGCCGATGACAGCAGAGAAGATTTACAGAGGAATTTGTGGTCGTTAGACTTTGGATTCTGTTTGAAAGTATAAAAAATGAGAGCTGGAATAGTTACCATATGGTTACTGTTCTGGCTCTTATTTTTCATGTTGACATTGCCAGAAGATTTAGAAAAATACCTTCCAAAATTATAAGATTAATCTTGTGGATGCAGAGCGACTCACAAATGTTGAAGAATTTTCAGAGGATTTACAGGTGATACTGGCTATGCTAAGATATAGAAATAGTAGAGCAGAAGGAGAAGGAAAACATGAATGCAGTAGAAGCTTTAGATGAATTACAGCGCAAAGCAAGACATGATGATAAACTAAGAGAACAGTTCATAAAGACAAGGGATGCAGAAGATTCTCTTGGAGCATTCTGCTCTGTATGTCGTGAGGCGGGTTATGAACTTTATCCGATGGATATTGTGCAGGCAGGAGATGAATTTTATGCCGCAATGAAGCGCAGTACGAATGGTGGCGGAGAGAATTCGCCGGTACTTATAGGTGAGGATGATCCTTATGAATTGTTTTTTGCAGGACTACAAGAACAGTTACAATAATTTTAAAAGTTGATGGACAGAAGTGAGTACATAATAGGAAGATTTATTTATGATAAATATAATTCGCGTCGGAAGAGAACGCTTGAAAGAAGCGTATGAAATTGTAAATAAGGTAGACCAGGGGATGAATGTTCCGGAATGGTTTGTCGCAGAACCGTATGAGGAATTTGATTTCTGGATGAGAGAAGAACGAGGACTTTTGTATCTTGCTGTTGATGAAGATGAAAATGTAGGAGCCATGTTCTTCGTAATTTTGCCGGGACTGCATCCTGATAATCTTGGATATGATCTTAATATGGAAGAAGAGCAGCTGAAACTTTGTGCAATGATGGATACAGCGGCGGTACTGCCGGAGTTTCGCGGGCATCATTTACAATATGAAATGATGCAGCATGCGGAAGAAGATTTAAGACAGATGGGATATCAGTATCTGCTCTGTACCGTACATCCGGAAAATGTTTTTAGCAGAACCAATGTCATGAAACAAGGATATAAGAAGATGCTTACGAAGGAGAAATATGGCGGATTCTTAAGAGATATCTGGATGAAAGATATTATATGATTGCGAGAATTGCATAGCAATGGAGCAAGTCGGTTACATTAGAGAGTGGAAAAATTTATTTTTGACACTCACATCATTATATAATATAGAAAAAAGAAAAGGTATGTGGTATACTCTCGACATAGTTAAGAAATGACATAATAGAAACAGATTTCTAGAAACAAACTGACAGAGACATGCGGATGAAAGGAGTAACAGAAATGGAGACATACATGCAAATGCTTGGAAGACTTGCAAAGAATGCATCCCGCGGAGCGGCAAAGCTTGGAACAAAAGCAAAGAACAGAGGACTTCTCGTAGTGGCAAATGAACTTGTGGAAGAGAGAAAATTGATTTTACAGGAGAATGCAAAGGATATCGAAGCTGCGAAAGATAAGGGCGTGAAACAGTCATTGATCGACAGACTGGCACTGACGGAACAGCGAATTGAAGATATGGCAGAAGGTCTGCGTGAAATTGCTGCACTGGATGATCCGATCGGAGAAGTGCTTGGCATGAAGACAAGACCGAACGGACTTCGTATCGGAAAGAAACGCGTACCGCTTGGCGTTGTCGGAATCATCTACGAATCCAGACCGAATGTGACAGCAGATGCATTTGGCCTTTGTTTCAAGACAGGAAATGCGGTAATTCTTCGTGGCGGAAGTGATGCAATCCATTCCAATCAGGCAATCACGCGTGCAATCAAGACAGGTCTTCGCAAAGCAAAGTTATCCCAGGATCTCATTCTTCTCGTAGAAGATACAAGCAGAGAAGTTGTAAATGAGATGATGAAGATGCATGGTTGGATCGATGTTCTGATTCCGAGAGGTGGAGCAGGACTTATTGCAAATGTAGTTGCGAACAGCACTGTTCCGGTAATTGAGACAGGGACCGGAAATTGTCATGTATATGTTGATGAGACAGCAGACATTAAGATGGCAACAGATATTATTGAGAATGCGAAGACACAGCGCCTCGGTGTGTGTAATGCATGTGAGTCACTGGTGATTCATTCCAAGATTGCAGAGGTAGCTTTGCCTAAGATCGTAACAAAACTGAAAGAACATGGAGTAGAGATTCGTGGAGATGAGAGAGCGCAGGCAATCAGTTCTGAGATCATCCCGGCAACAGAAGAAGACTGGGGAACAGAGTACCTGGATGCAATCATTTCCGTGAAGATTGTTGATTCCATTGATGAGGCAATCACACATATCAATACATATAATACAGGACATTCAGAATCCATTATTACAAAAGATTATGATAATGCATTGAGATTCCAGGATGAGATCGATGCGGCAGCAGTTTATGTAAATGCATCAACAAGATTTACAGATGGATTCGAATTCGGATTTGGTGCTGAGATCGGAATCAGCACACAGAAGCTTCATGCAAGAGGACCGATGGGACTCGAAGCACTGACAACAACAAAGTATATTATCTTCGGAAACGGACAGATCAGAGGATAGTATAGATAGCAGGTTTTAAAATCCAGGTCAATTAGTGTAAGTTAAATAAACTTGTCTTTGACCTGGATTTTATGTATCACAATTCAAGTCAACAATATTTCTATAAAATCACATTCCCTCCCCCAAAAAGCATCCTATTAATAAAATAAGAAGAAAATAAAAAACTTATAAAAATAACAATCAGTGTTGACAAACAGAAATCGAGGTGCTATCTTAGTATCTGTAAGGCGTTAGCACTCAAAAACAAAGAGTGCTAATAACAAACAAAGATGAAGAGAAAGGGGAACACAGAGATGTCTGTAGAAGCTGAATTAAGTGAAAGAAAACTTACGATATTGAAAGCCATCATACAGAATTATCTGGAGACTGGCGAACCGGTCGGATCACGAACCCTTTCAAAATACACAGATTTGAAATTAAGTTCCGCAACGATAAGGAATGAGATGGCAGATCTGGAAGATCTTGGTTACATCTTCCAGCCACACACATCGGCAGGAAGAATTCCATCAGATAAGGGATATCGCTTTTATGTAGATCTTCTGATGGAGAACAAGGAGCAGGAGATCAGCAGACGTGAGGACGCACTTCTTGAAAAGACAGATAAGGTCGAGAAGGTACTCCAGCAGGCAGCAAAGGTTCTTGCTTCGAACACCAATTATGCGACGATGGTTTCTGCACCGGTCAACAGCCGGAACACATTGAAGTTCATTCAGCTATCACAGGTGGATGAAGAACAGATCGTAGCAGTCATCGTACTTGGTGGTAATGTGATCAAGAATAAGATCATTGAAGTTGGAGAAACCTTAAGTAATGAGAATCTGTTGAAGCTGAATATGCTTCTGAACACGACACTGAATGGATTATCCATTGATCAGATTACATTAGGTCTGATTGCCAGATTGAAAGAACAGGCTGGTATCCACAGCGAGGTTGTCGGTCATGTACTGGATGCAGTGGCAGAGATCATTCATGTAGATAATGACATGGAGATCTACACAAGCGGCGCAACGAATATTTTCAAATATCCGGAGCTTAGTGATAAGCAGAGCGCACAGGAGATCATCAGTGCATTTGAAGAGAAACAGCAGCTGGCAGATCTGGTGACAGAGACACTGGCAAGTGAGGAGAACAACGGCATACAGGTTTATATCGGAGATGAAACTCCGGTTAAGACCATGAAAGACTGCAGTGTTGTTACCGCCACATATGAGTTGGGAGAAGGTATGAAAGGAACGATTGGAATCATCGGTCCGAAGAGAATGGATTATGAACATGTCATGAAGACGCTGAAAACGCTGCAAAGTGAGTTGGATGCGATTTATAATAAAGAACCCAAAGAGTAATAATAGGAAGGTAGAAAGCTGGTGACAGAGAACATGAGCAAAGAAGATATGGTAAAAGAAGCTGTTGAAGAGGCAAAAGCAAAGGCTGCAAAAGAGCAGGCAGAAGCTGAAGAGACAGTAGAAACAGAAGATGCCCAGGGAGTTGAGGCTGAAGCGAAAGAAGCAACAGAGGAAGCAACTGAGACTGAAGGAGATTCAGAAGCAGCATCAGAAGGTAAGAAAAAGTTCTTCGGAAAGAAAGAGAAGAAGGACAAGAAAGACGAGAAGATCGAGGAACTCACAGACCGCGTTACTCGTCAGATGGCAGAGTTTGATAACTTCCGCAAGAGATCTGAGAAGGAGAAATCCCAGATGTACGAGATCGGAGCGAAAGATATCATAGAAAAGATTCTTCCGGTTGTAGACAACTTCGAGCGTGGACTTGGTTCCGTACCGGAGGAGGAGAAGAATGCTCCGTTCGTAGAAGGAATGGAGAAGATCTACAAACAGCTTATGACTACACTGGAATCCGTTGGAGTAAAACCAATCGAGGCAGTTGGTCAGGAATTCAATCCGGATTTCCACAACGCAGTGATGCATGTGGAAGATGATGAGTTCGGTGAGAACATCATCGCAGAAGAATTCCAGAAAGGTTACATGTACCGTGAGAGTGTTGTAAGACACAGCATGGTAAAAGTAGCAAACTAATTTGATTTTTAACAAGATTCAGAGATTAGATAGAGGAGGAAATTTATCATGGGAAAAATTATTGGTATTGACCTTGGTACAACAAACAGCTGTGTAGCCGTTATGGAAGGTGGACAGCCAACAGTTATCGCGAATACAGAAGGCGCAAGAACAACACCGTCTGTTGTAGCATTTACAAAGACAGGAGAGCGTCTTGTAGGTGAGCCTGCAAAACGTCAGGCTGTAACAAACGCAGCAAGAACAATCTCATCCATCAAAAGAGAGATGGGAACAGATTATAAAGTAGATATTGACGACAAGAAATATTCTCCACAGGAGATTTCTGCAATGATCCTTCAGAAACTGAAAGCAGATGCAGAAGGATACCTTGGTGAGAAAGTAACAGAAGCTGTTATCACAGTTCCGGCTTACTTCAACGATGCTCAGCGTCAGGCTACAAAAGATGCAGGTAAGATCGCAGGACTTGATGTAAAACGTATCATCAACGAGCCTACAGCAGCTGCACTTGCTTATGGTCTTGACAACGAGAAAGAGCAGAAGATCATGGTTTACGACCTTGGTGGTGGTACATTCGACGTATCCGTTATCGAGATCGGTGATGGAGTTATTGAAGTACTTTCAACAGCCGGTAACAACAGACTTGGTGGAGATGACTTCGACCAGAAGATCACAGATTACATGCTTGCAGACTTCAAGGCAAAAGAAGGCGTAGATCTTTCTGCAGATAAGATGGCTCTTCAGAGATTAAGAGAAGCTGCAGAGAAAGCAAAGAAAGAGCTTTCAAGTGCAACAACAACAAATATCAACCTTCCGTTCATCACAGCAACAGCTGAAGGACCGAAGCATTTCGATATGAACCTTACAAGAGCTAAATTCGACGAGCTGACAAGAGACCTCGTAGAAAAGACTCAGGAACCGGTAAGACGTGCACTTTCTGACGCAGGAATCACAGCTTCCGAGCTTGGACAGGTACTTCTCGTTGGTGGATCAACACGTATTCCGGCTGTTCAGGAAGAAGTTAAGAGACTGACAGGCAAAGAGCCTAGCAAATCCCTTAACCCAGATGAGTGTGTAGCACTTGGTGCTTCCGTACAGGGTGGTAAACTTGCAGGAGATGCAGGCGCAGGAGACATCCTTCTTCTTGATGTAACTCCACTGTCACTGTCTATCGAGACAATGGGTGGTGTAGCTACAAGACTGATTGAGAGAAATACAACAATCCCGACAAAGAAGAGCCAGATCTTCTCAACAGCAGCAGATAACCAGACAGCTGTAGACATCAACGTTGTACAGGGTGAGAGACAGTTCGCAAGAGACAACAAGTCCCTCGGACAGTTCAGACTTGATGGAATCCCGCCGGCTCCACGTGGAATTCCGCAGATCGAAGTTACATTCGATATCGATGCAAATGGTATCGTAAATGTATCTGCTAAGGATCTTGGAACAGGTAAAGAGCAGCATATTACAATCACAGCAGGTTCTAATATGTCTGATGACGATATCGATAAAGCTGTAAAAGAAGCAGCTGAATTCGAGGCTCAGGATAAGAAACGTAAAGAAGCAATCGATACAAGAAACGAAGCAGACGCTATGGTATTCCAGACAGAGAAGGCAATCAAAGAGGTTGGTGACAAAGTTGATGCTACAGAGAAGGCAGCTGTAGAGGCTGACGTTCAGGCACTGAAAGATATCCTTGCAAAATCTGCTCCGGAGAACACAACAGAAGAGCAGGTAGCAGAGATCAAAGCTGCGAAGGAAAAACTGATGGAGAGCGCACAGAAACTGTTCACAAAGATGTATGAGCAGGCAGGTGCTGCAGCAGGTGCAGGTGCACAGGCTGGTCCTACACCAGAAGCTGGTCCGGCTCCGGATGGTTTCCAGGGTGATGATGTTGTAGACGGAGACTACAAAGAAGTCTAAAATATAGAAAAGATGCCGGTAAGACAGAAGAGAAACAGGCAGCAGGGCATCAGATAAATGAAGCATGAAGAGAAATTCTACGGAGCTTTGTAGCTTCGTAGAATTTCTTGAGGTTAAGAAAGAGATACAGAAAGGTTAGTATTTGTGTTATGGCAGAGGCAAAGAGAGATTATTATGAGGTGCTCGGCGTAAGCAAAGATGCAGATGATGCTACAATCAAGAAAGCATACCGCCAGCTTGCGAAGAAGTACCATCCAGATATGAATCCAGGGGATAAAGAAGCAGAAATAAAGTTCAAAGAGGCTTCCGAAGCCTATGCCGTTCTGAGTGACGCTGACAAACGTCGTCAGTACGATCAGTTCGGCCACGCTGCATTTGATGGCGGTGCCGGCGGCGGAGCAGGTGGATTCGGCGGCGGATTTAACTTCAATGGAGCAGATTTCAGCGACATTTTCGGAGATATCTTCGGAGATATGTTCGGTGGCTCCAGAAGAGGCGGCGCAAGCAACGGTCCTATGAAAGGGGCTAATATCAGAAAGAGTATCCGTATCACATTCGAGGAAGCTGTCTTCGGATGCGAGAAAGAACTGGATCTTGTGCTGAAAGATCCTTGCGAAGACTGTCACGGCACAGGTGCAAAGCCTGGAACATCACCGGAGACATGTCCAAAGTGCGGTGGTAAAGGTCAGGTCGTATATACATCCCAGTCCTTCTTTGGAACCGTACAGAATGTACAGACGTGTCCTAACTGTGGTGGTTCCGGTAAGATCGTGAAAGAGAAATGTCCGAAATGTGCAGGTACAGGATATACATCCAGCAGAAAGAAGATCAAAGTTACGATTCCGGCAGGTATTGATAACGGACAGAGCGTACGCATCCGTGAAAAAGGAGAACCGGGAGTTAATGGAGGACCGAGAGGAGATCTTCTCGTTGAGGTTAACGTATCCAGACACCCAATCTTCCAGAGACAGGATATGCATATCTTCTCAACCGTTGCGATTTCCTTCGCAGTGGCTACACTCGGTGGTGATGTGAAGATTCCAACTGTAGACGGAGACGTTCTCTACACAGTAAAACCGGGAACAAAGACAGATACAAAAGTACGTCTGAAAGGAAAGGGAGTTCCATCCCTTAGAAATTCTCAGGTAAGAGGAGATCATTATGTAACATTAGTGATCCAGACACCGGAGAGATTAAGCGCAGAGGCGAAAGAGGCTCTGAGAAAATTCGATGAGCTTAGTGGAAATACACTTCATCAGCATGATAACCTTGCTACAAAATCTGAGAAATCAGAGAAAAAGGGCAAGAAAAAAGGATTCATGGATAAGATGAAAGAAGCCTTTGAAGATAAAGAATAAAAAGAATGATGAGAGCGGCAGGTGCTGACCGAGAGGTTGGTGGCTGTCGCTTTTTAGCATATCTAGCGACGCAAGTCGCTAATACGCTGAAGAATATGATATGGGAATAATTGAAAAGCAGATTCAGGAAATCAAGGAAAACTCATATCCAAAAAAAATCCCCCCCTAGGACATCTCCTTGTATTTACACGCGAAATCGGATATATTAGAAGATATTGGAAATGCGTTGCACGAAGCATCCGCAGGCATCGTAGTTGTGGGTTTTGTCTCCAACATCTTTACAAATATAGCAGAAAGAAGGTGAATTTCATCGTGAATCAGATCGTTTTGACAGGAATGGTGCTTTCTGTCGCACCGGTGGGCGAGTACGACCGCAGAGTTGTCATACTTACAAAAGAACAGGGGAAGATCTCAGCCTTTGCAAAGGGATCAAGAAGACCAAACAGTCCTCTAGTGGGAGCGGTGAATCCATTTACTTTCGGTGAATTTACGATGTATGAAGGTCGTTCTTCCTACACAATTCAGTCTGTAAATGTATCCAATTATTTTTCGGAATTGAGAGCAGATGTGGTAGGCGCATATTATGGCTTTTATTTCCTTGAGGTTGCGAATTACTATGCGAGGGAACGGAATGATGAGCGGGAACTTTTGAAATTACTTTATCAGACGATGCGTGCACTGACAAATCCACATCTTCCGAATCAGTTGATCCGTTACATTTTCGAGTTGAAAGTGCTGACAATCAACGGACAAGGACCGCAGGTGTTCCAGTGTGTACAGTGTGGCGACCGGACGAGGCCGGCAGTGTTCAGCGCGGCGAAGGGCGGACTTGTGTGTAATGAATGTGACGGAGAAGTGAGAGACGGAATGTTTCTTGACGGTTCTACGCTGTATACGATGCAGTATATTGAATCCAGTACAATTGAGAAATTATATACATTTAACGTGAAGCCGGAAGTGCTGGAGAAGTTTGGACGCGTGATGGGACGGTTGATGAAGATGTATGTAGATAAGGAGTTCAAGTCTCTGGAGATACTGCAGACATTGCTGTGATATTTGGGGTATTATTTAAAAATTCTCAACAACATTTAAGACATTATGCAATTGTTGAATCATGAAAAAAATCATGCTATACTACGGTTATATCACCTGTTACATGACAGTGTGAAACGAGTGTATTTTGTTGTAAATGTAATAGTAGCAGAGGAAAAAAAAGAGAAAAATGATGGACGAGAATATTTTTATGAAGGAAAAAAAACCGATTTCTTTCGAAGACTACCTTGAATATGATGAGAACAGCAGGAGGAATCTTGGAGGAGAACTCCCTGTGATTGTATATCGGTTATTGGAATATTCTATAAAAGACGAGCTTGCGGTACGTTACGGAAGAGCAGAGCAGGTTGAGATTTTCCGGAATGCGGGAAGGAAAGCGGGAGAATTTTTTGCACGTAAGATGCTGAATCTGAATCAGCCGCTGGATCAGTTTGTGGGTGAACTCCAGAAGAAGATGGCAGAAATGAAGATTGGAGTACTCCGTATTGAATCAGTAGACGAGGAGAGCGGGCAGATCATTCTGACCGTCTCGGAAGATGCGGACTGTTCGGGGCTTCCGGTGCTTGGTGAGACTGTCTGCAATTATGATGAAGGATTTATTTCCGGAATTTTATCTTTATACTCTGGAAAGGAATATGTAGCAGTGGAAACGGACTGCTGGGCAACAGGAGGCCGTGTCTGCCGTTTCCAGGCAGATGTAAGAGAAGGTGACGTTTAGAGTTATGGAAGAGAAAAACTGTGAGATATTATTTGAATATCTGAGGGATATTATATATGATTCCGAGAATGCAGAGTTGGATCTTGAACAGCTGGACGAACCTTTTTGGAAACTTGGAATGGGACTTCAATATCTGGATAAAGCGGTGAAAGAAATGAAGCATTATTCGGCGGAGATTTCAAAGGGAAATCTGTCAATTGAAGCACCGGGGCGAGATAATTTCCTCTGTGAGAATCTGAAGAATATCCATGCGAATCTGAACCATCTGACCTGGCAGGCAAAGCAGGTGGCGAAAGGGGATTATTCTCAGAGCGTTTCTTATCTGGGAGAATTTTCAGAAGCATTTAATACAATGACAAAGCAGCTGAAAGAACGAGAAGAGGAACTTGAAGAAGAGGCTTACAGAGACAAACTTACAGGTATTGGAAATCGTCATCTGTTCCATGAACGGGCGGAAACGATGCTTGCCACAGGCGAGAAGATAGTCTTCTGTTATTGTGATCTTGATCATTTAAAATATGTGAATGATCATTTCGGACATCAGGAAGGGGATCGTTACTTGCTGTATTTCGTTGAGACGGTGAAGGAAAATATCCGGCCGGGAGATCTGTTCGTGCGTCTTGGCGGTGATGAGTTCTGTGTTGTGCTTTTGAACTGTTCTCAAGAGACCATGCAGGAAAAGTTTAGAAATATACATGAAGCGTTTCGTCGGGAAGGTGCTGGTGATTATCCGAAGAGCTTCAGTTATGGTATTATAGAACTCCCTGAAAGACATGATATTGTTTCTACAGATGAGATTCTGCAAAGAGCAGATGAAGTTATGTATGAATATAAGCGGAAACATAAAGAGAAGTACCTAAAACAGCTTGAAAAATAAGGCATTAGTCGTTATAATAGGAAACATTGATGTACAAAGGGGAATATCTTTAAAGGAAGATGTGAATAACTTCTGTAAAAAGATTAACCGGAGTGCATAAGTTATGTAAATAATGTAAATGATAAAGAAGAATGTGAGGAACATACAATGGTTGAAAAGACAATGGACAAGATCGTAGCACTTGCAAAGTCAAGAGGATTCGTATATCCGGGTTCTGAGATCTACGGCGGACTTGCCAACACATGGGATTATGGTAATCTTGGTGTTGAACTTAAGAATAATGTGAAGAGAGCATGGTGGAAGAAGTTCATTCAGGAGAATCCATACAATGTTGGAGTTGACTGTGCAATCCTTATGAACCCACAGACATGGATTGCTTCCGGACATCTTGGAGGATTCAGTGATCCGCTGATGGACTGTAAGCAGTGTCATGAGCGTTTCCGTGCAGATAAGATTATTGAAGATTATGCAGCAGAGAATGGAATCGAGCTTGAGAGCTCTGTAGACGGATGGACACAGGAGCAGATGGCAGCATTTATCGAGGATAATAACATTCCATGTCCGACTTGCGGAAAGCATGATTTTACAGATATCCGTCAGTTCAACCTGATGTTCAAGACATTCCAGGGTGTTACAGAGGATGCGAAGAACACAGTATACCTTCGTCCTGAGACAGCACAGGGTATCTTTGTAAACTTCAAGAATGTACAGCGTACATCCAGAAAGAAACTTCCATTCGGTATCGGACAGATTGGTAAATCTTTCCGTAACGAGATCACACCGGGTAACTTTACATTCCGTACAAGAGAGTTCGAGCAGATGGAGCTTGAGTTCTTCTGCAAACCGGACACAGACCTTGAGTGGTTTGATTACTGGAAGAGCTTCTGCCTGAACTGGCTGTCATCTCTTGGACTGAAAGATGAGGAAGTACGTTACCGTGACCATGATCAGGAAGAGCTTTCCTTCTACAGTAAGGCTACTACAGACGTTGAGTTCCTTTTCCCATTCGGATGGGGTGAGCTGTGGGGAATCGCTGACCGTACAGATTATGACCTGACTCAGCATCAGAATGTATCCGGACAGGATATGACATACTTTGATGATGAGACAAAGGAGAAATACATTCCATACGTTATCGAGCCATCACTTGGTGCTGACCGTGTTGTACTTGCATTCCTTTGCAGTGCATATGATGAGGAGAATATCGGAACAGAAGAGAAACCGGATATGAGAACTGTACTTCATTTCCATCCGGCACTGGCTCCGGTTAAGATCGGTGTGCTCCCGCTTTCCAAGAAACTGAACGAAGGCGCAGAGAAAGTATTTGCAGAGTTATCCAAGTACTACAACTGTGAGTTCGATGATCGTGGAAATATCGGAAAACGTTACCGTCGTCAGGACGAGATCGGTACTCCGTTCTGTGTAACATACGACTTCGATTCCGAGGAAGACGGAGCTGTTACAGTACGTGACCGTGATACAATGGAACAGGAAAGAGTTAAGATTGAAGATCTGAAAGCATACTTCGAGAAGAAATTCGAGTGGTAAGATAAATAAGAAAAGCCCGGACTGTAGTTCACAGGTAAGCTTGTGGATTCAGTTTGGGCTGTTTCTTTATAGAGTTTTTGAAATAGCATAGAAGATAGATTGTTACTGTTCACTCCCGTGTCAATCACTCCGCTGATTGACACGGAGGATGCGTGTTTTGACTTGAATGCATCTCGCCCCATCGCCAAAGGCGATTTAAAATGGCGAGATGCGTTGCTGGTCGCACATCGTGTGAACAGTAACGATAGAACAGGAGGAGAATGACATGGACAGAAAAAATGCATGGACAACTTACAGTAAGGAAGAGCTGGACAGATTAGAACAGGTGAATACAGAATACAAGAACTGTCTGGATGCCGGTAAGACAGAGCGTGAGTGCATTACACTTACTGTAGAGAAAGCGAAAGCAGAAGGATATCGGGATATTAAAGATATCATTAAGAATGGCGAATCGGTGAAAGCGGGAGATAAGATCTATGCCGTATGTATGAACAAGACGATTGCTCTGTTCCATATGGGTAACAAACCGTTGGAAGAGGGAATGAATATTCTTGGAGCACACATTGATTCCCCGCGTATCGATGTAAAGCAGAACCCGCTTTATGAGAATGAAGAGTTTGCTTATCTTGATACACATTATTATGGTGGAATCAAGAAATATCAGTGGGTGACACTTCCACTTGCACTTCATGGAGTGATCGCAAAGAAAGATGGCACAACTGTTCAGGTGAGCATCGGTGAGAAAGAAGATGATCCTGTCTTTGTTATCACAGATCTGCTGATTCATCTCGCGTCGAAACAGATGGAGAAAAAGGCTACAACGGTTGTAGAAGGAGAGAAGCTTGATCTTCTGATCGGAAGCCGCCCGATTGAGCAGGATGAGACATTAGAAGAAAAGGAAAAAGAGGCTGTAAAAGCAAATGTAATCAATCTTCTGAAACAATATTATGACATGGAGGAAGAGGATTTCCTCTCCGCAGAGCTTGAAATTGTTCCGGCAGGAAAGGCTCGTGACTGTGGATTAGATCGCAGTATGGTGCTTGCTTACGGACAGGATGATCGTGTGTGTGCATTCACATCCCTCTTTGCAATGCTCGATGTGGAAGAAGTAGAGCACACAGCATGCTGTATTCTTGTAGATAAAGAGGAAATCGGAAGTGTTGGCGCGACCGGAATGCATTCTCGTTTCTTTGAAAACACAGTTGCAGAACTTGTGGCACTGACAGAAGGGGAGTCTGACCTGAAAGTCAGAAGAGCGCTGATGAATTCCAGAATGCTTTCTTCTGATGTGAGCGCAGCTTATGATCCGATGTATGCTGAAGTATTCGAAAAACGCAGTTCTGCATTCTTTGGAAAAGGACTCGTATTTAATAAATTTACGGGTGCCCGTGGAAAGAGCGGTTCCAATGACGCAAATGCAGAATATCTTGCAAAGATCAGAAATGCAATGGATGCGCAGAGTGTTGCATATCAGTTCGCTGAACTTGGAAAAGTAGATGCCGGCGGTGGTGGAACAATCGCTTACATCATGGCTAATTACGGAATGGAAGTTATCGACAGCGGTGTCGCAGTGTTGAGTATGCATGCGCCGTGGGAAGTGACAAGCAAGGCAGATGTATATGAAGCTTATAAGGGGTATAAAGCATTTATTGAAGAAATGAGATAAATGCCGAAAATTGTATATTAATCACAAAAAATAGTTGTTTCCAAGTTCTTATAAAGCTTGGACAACTATTTTTTTTTGTGCATGTTGTACATTGTATGGGGATTTATGCAAATATGCAAAATGACAGCATAATAGACAATGTGTTTACAAATCCTGAAGAATAGGTTAACCCGCATGAAAAGTATACAAAAAGTATTTGTAAAAATTGTATATAATTACGGACAAAAGACTTGACTCATAAGTATAAAACCATTAAAATATTATATGCGAAATAAAATTATTTTATTTGTAAAAATTATTTTAGGAGGTCATTGATCATGGCAAAATGGGTTTATATGTTCACTGAAGGTAACGCAGATATGAGAAACCTTCTCGGTGGAAAAGGCGCAAACCTGGCAGAGATGACAAATCTGGGTCTTCCTGTACCACAGGGATTCACAGTAACAACAGAGGCTTGTACACAGTACTATGAGGATGGCAGACAGATCAACGATGAGATTATGGCTCAGATCATGGAAGCTATCGATAAGATGGAAGGAATTACAGGTAAGAAATTCGGAGATAAAGAGAACCCGCTTCTCGTTTCCGTACGTTCAGGAGCTAGAGCTTCTATGCCTGGTATGATGGATACAATTCTTAACCTTGGACTTAACGAAGAGGTTGTTGAGACACTGGCAAAAGCTTCAGGCAACCCACGTTGGGCTTGGGACTGCTACAGAAGATTCATCCAGATGTTCTCTGATGTAGTTATGGAAGTTGGTAAGAAATACTTCGAAGAACTGATCGACAAGATGAAAGAAGAGAAGGGTGTTAAACTTGACGTAGAGCTTGACGCTGATGATCTTAAGAAACTTGCAGAGCAGTTCAAGGCTGAGTACAAAGAGAAGATCGGTGAGGACTTCCCTACAGATCCTAAGGTACAGCTTATGGAAGCTGTTAAGGCTGTATTCCGTTCATGGGATAACCCGAGAGCTAACGTATACCGCCGTGACAATGACATCCCTTATTCATGGGGAACAGCTGTTAACGTACAGATGATGGCATTTGGTAACATGGGAGATGACTGTGGTACAGGTGTTGCATTTACACGTGACCCAGCTACAGGAGAGAACGGTCTGTTCGGAGAGTTCCTGACAAACGCTCAGGGCGAGGACGTTGTTGCCGGTGTTCGTACACCAATGCACATTTCCGAGATGGAGCAGAAGTTCCCAGAAGCATTCGCACAGTTCAAAGATGTATGCAAGACTCTGGAGACTCACTACAGAGATATGCAGGACATGGAATTCACTGTAGAGCACGGTAAACTGTACATGCTTCAGACACGTAATGGTAAGAGAACAGCTCAGGCAGCTCTTAAGATTGCCTGCGACCTTGTAGATGAAGGAATGAGAACAGAGGAAGAGGCTGTTGCAATGATCGATCCTCGTAACCTTGATTCCCTGCTTCACCCACAGTTCGATGCGAAAGCTCTGAAAGCTGCTACACCAATGGCAAAAGCACTTGGAGCATCACCAGGAGCTGCTTGTGGTAAGATCGTATTCACAGCTGATGACGCTGTAGAATGGGCTGCAAGAGGAGAGAAAGTTATTCTTGTACGTCTTGAGACATCACCAGAAGATATCACAGGTATGAAGTCTGCTCAGGGTATCCTGACAGTTCGTGGTGGTATGACATCTCACGCAGCTGTAGTTGCTCGTGGAATGGGAACATGCTGCGTATCTGGTTGTGGTGACATCACAATGGACGAAGCTAATAAGAAATTTACACTTGGTGGAAAAGAATTCCACGAGGGAGATGCAATCTCACTTGATGGATCCACAGGTGCTATCTATGACGGAATCATCCCGACTGTAGACGCTACAATCGCTGGTGAGTTCGGAAGAATCATGGGATGGGCTGACAAGTACAGAACTATGAAGGTTCGTACAAACGCTGATACACCGGCTGACGCTAAGAAAGCTCGTGAGCTTGGTGCAGAAGGTATCGGACTTTGCCGTACAGAGCATATGTTCTTCGAAGGCAACAGAATCGACGCATTCCGTGAGATGATCTGTGCAGAGACAGTAGAAGAAAGAGAAGCAGCACTTGCTAAGATTCTTCCAGAGCAGCAGGGAGACTTCGAGAAACTTTACGAAGCTCTTGAAGGTAACCCGGTTACAATTCGTTTCCTTGACCCACCGCTTCATGAGTTCGTTCCTACAGAGGAAGAGGACATCAAGAAACTGGCTGATGCTCAGGGCAAAACAGTTGACCAGATCAAAGCTATTATCGACAGCCTGCACGAGTTCAACCCAATGATGGGACACCGTGGATGCCGTCTTGCAGTTACATACCCAGAGATTGCTAAGATGCAGACAAGCGCTGTTATCCGTGCAGCAATCAATGTAAAGAAAGCTCATCCGGATTGGAACGTAAAACCTGAGATCATGATCCCACTCGTTGGAGATATCAAAGAGCTCAAGTACGTTAAGAAATTCGTTGTAGAGACAGCTGACGCTGAGATCGCAGCAGCTGGAAGCGACCTTGAGTACGAGGTTGGTACAATGATCGAGATCCCAAGAGCTGCTCTTACAGCTGACGATATCGCAAAAGAAGCTGACTTCTTCTGCTTCGGAACAAACGACCTTACACAGATGACATACGGATTCTCCCGTGATGACGCTGGTAAGTTCCTCGATGCTTACTATGATGCTAAGATCTTCGAGAACGATCCATTTGCAAAACTGGATCAGGTTGGTGTTGGCAAGCTCATGAAGATGGCTATCGAACTCGGAAAACCGGTTAACCCAAGCCTGCATGTAGGTATCTGTGGAGAGCACGGTGGAGATCCAAGCTCTGTAGAGTTCTGCGACAGCATTGGACTTGACTATGTATCTTGCTCACCATTCCGTGTACCGATCGCTCGTCTTGCAGCAGCACAGGCTGCAATTGCCAAAGCAGGAAAATAATAGATGAGCAAAGATATTTTTACTTCACAACGCTAATCGTTACAAGGAAAGATGTGAATGAATACATGAAACATCATCCTGAGTATACGAAAGCGAACAGATTTAAAGATATTGTTTGTAAAATCTATATATAACTTGAAAGGGAAGCGCAATGCTTCCCTTTCTTTATACCCTCGATTAGGACTAAATCCTTAAAGCTATAGCTTAAAAAGGAATTAGTCCTTTTTTTGTTATAAAAATTAGTAGTGTTTTACGAGAAGCCATTTATAGAAATAAGAGTGTACCGAATTTCGGTACAGCAAGAAGGGAAGGCTCAGATGTCAGAAGAAACTAATGTGATGAAAGTAGATAGTGAAAAAATCAAAGAAGTACTTAGACATCATAATGAACTTACACAACAATTACATTATCAAATAATTGATATACAGAAGAAGATTGAGGAGGTGAAGAAACAATCCATAGAAGTGGCAGCTTATCCTCATATAGATTTTTCAGCCAGAGGAAAAGGGGGGGTTAAAAAAGATCTAGCAGATGTGTATCTGAAATATCAGAAAATGGTAAGGAACAGGGAAAAGGAACTTACAGCAGAGATACTTATACTTACAGCTGATGCGGAAGGAGTACATCGTTTATATTTATGCTTTCAATCTTTAACCGGAGAAGGATACAACATTATTTACCGATTATATGTAAAAGGAGATTTATATAGACAAGTAGAAGAGGAGATGGGATTAAATCATAGGATATTTGAGGAAAAGCGAAAACAAGCAATCGAAGAAATTCAAAGGCTTTATGAAAGTGATTTGACAAATGCACAAATAGTAAGGATGAGGAGAAATAATATTACTAACGAAAGAAAAAAGAAAGAGAAGTACTGATGGGAACAATCCGAAGCAGGAATCTGTCGATTGTTCCTATTCTGCAGTCTATCGCACAGATTAAAGCAGTCTTTCCACAGGAAAAATGGGAAGTATTCCTAGATAACTGTGCAGTTATGATCTATCTTGGTTCAGGACCTGCAGCATTCTCTACGCATGAATATATCTCAAAGTTGCTTGGCGAAATGACCATTGATACAAGAACGGATGGAGTGACCAGTGGTGCACATGGAAACTCAAGTTTGAATAATCAGAGAGCCGGGCGAGGATTAATGACACCGGGATAAGTAAAAAGACTTGACCGAAAGAAATGTCTGATCTTTATGGAAGGTCAGTATCCCTTCATGGATTGGAAGAATCTTCCGTTTAATACAGCAGTCTGGAAAGAATCCGAAAGACTTGTAGGAAAAGAAGGATATAGGCATCCGGTTCGTGTCGTGTATAATCCGAAAACAATGACCTATCGAACCATCTTAAATAAATCAAAGTTCCAAGTGATTGATAAGAAAGATCTGGAATTTTATAAAGAAGCTGAAAAAACAGACAAGAGATGTCTGGATTAGAAAAAGAGAAATATAATTCGGAAGTGCAATTGACAGAAGATTCCCAGTTCAACGAGAATATAGTTAATGTACCGAATTTCGGTACACAAAAAGAGGAATGGAAATTTGTCCGGAACGATTGAACAGTGTATTATTCGATATGCATCAAAATTAGATGGAGATCAGATGAAGCAGTATCGAAGAGAAATATTAAATGAAAAGTAGTTGATTCTCTGAGCTATCGAGCTCTCTCGGAGAGACTCATTTACATAAGATGCAAGAATATGCTATTGCCGTGGATATTTGGATTCGCTTTTCATATAATTAGTTGAATGGCAAACCGTAAGAATATGTGGTGGTTCTTACGGTTTGTTTTTTAGAAAAAATTATACATAATCACCGGCAATCATTACAAATTCATTCATGTTGTGAACTATCTGACCATTGTTTAGAATTTTTGCTTCAAAAGGAACTATCCCAAAGTCCATAATGTGCCTTAAATTGATTGTCAGATCTTTTTGAGAAGCAATTTGCAAGATCCATTTTGCACAATTGTCGCCATAGGAGGAGGCATTAAATACCCGATTATTTGTATCGAATGCCATAAGCATCAGTGTTTTTACATCACCGGATAAATTGACTGGTGGTATTGGACCAAGAACTGGACTATCTATTAGATGAGAGCTGACAACAACTGATTTGTCAACATCTTTAATCATTTCAACAGATAATGGATCAGTAATCCATTCATCTTCGTATGTGTTATCAAAATAGGTTGGAGGATGGAAAATTACATTTTCCATGTTTCCTAAATAGATATTGAGCATATTAAATAGCCTTTCGTTTTTAGAATTCACTAATATTTTTAGTAATAGAAATTAATATGTTTATTATAAATAGGGTAATGCTTTATTTCAAAGGATGACAGCTTTAATATATGAAAAATAAATATTATTTATAAAACGAAAATAAAAAATAAGCTCAATATTCACTCTTTGCAAAGAATTACTAGAGTGAATAAGTTGATTTATATAAGCTCTATTTTTAAATTCAACTTCTTTGTTCATTGATATTTTCAATCTCCTTATCTTTGTCTAAATATTATATAATTTTATTTTTGACTTTATTGTCTTATATAATGAGCTATTAACCGATATTTTGAGCAATGATATAATTTGACGTATAATTGTTGATTAAAAAAGGAATTAGAATAAGAGATAACAGGATCATCAGAAGGTAATAGGTTGATAATTCTTTAAATTATTTTATAATATAAGCTGTAAAAAAGCATTAAAAAATAAGAGAGGAAGCAACCAGATGTATAGAATAGCAATCTGTGATGATGACATAGCATATACTGAATATTTGGAAAAAAAAATAAAAGAGGTGTTGGGAAAATCTGAAAGAAGCTCAATTTGTAAATATTATTCGGGGGAAGAGTTTATAGATGATTTGGAGTTGGAATTTGATCTGGTTTTTTTAGACATGCAGATGGGCGAAATTGATGGTATTACAGCTGCTATTAAATTTAGAAAAAGAAATCAAGATGCTGTACTTGTTTTTTGTACAGGAATACAATTACCGCAACCAGAATTTTTTGATGTTCAACCATTTAGATATTTGATGAAAAATTATACAGAAAATAAAATGGATGAAGAATTAAAAAACATTATCAATAAGATGATAGAGAACAAAAAAGAAGTATATATTGTTGTTAGAAATGATGGCAGAATGGATAAAATTGCTATTGATAATATAACGTATATTTCAAACATAAAAAGAGGGTGCTGCATCCATATATTCTCAAAAAAGGATAATCAATGTTATGAATTTGCAAGCAACAAAAAGTTGATAGATACTTATGAAGAATTAAAAAATCAATCTTTTGAATATGCTCACAATAGTTATATTGTAAATTTTAAAGCAATTATAGGAATAAAAAATGATGTTATAACATTGGAGGATTTAACAACGTTAAATATTTCAAGATCTAAAAGAAAGATATTTCATAGTAGGTTTGCAGATTATCTTGGTGGAAAGTATAAGAGGAATAGATAATTATCATGGAAGTATTTTTAAATATAATGACATGTATTTTTGAAGTTACAATTTTCGAGTTATTTTTTAAGGGATTACTACGTAGACGATACAGCTCTCCGATATTTTATATTGCTATATATATAGGGGTAGTTAGTTTGATTTATGGGATTAATTCCTTAGGCAATTCGAAATTAAATTTGATTGCTAATATTTTGATTTATTATGCGGTTTATAGTCTATTATATGAAGAAGAATTAAAAGAAAGAGTATTCTATTTTACTGTGTTTTTTACCACTTTTGCTGGAGTAGAAATTCTTTGTGAATTTGTTCTTTCATTGATACTTGGTGAAGGGTATAGTTGGGAGAATCAATCTCACTTAGCTAGATTTATAGTGATATGTTTGGAAAAATTGATAACTTTTGTCACGTTGTTTATAATTAAGAAAAAGTTAAACAAACAAAAATATGGGATAAAAAATGAAATATTATTATATTCGTTAGTCTTGCCAATTGCTACTTTTGGAATATATAGTGCATTGCTTTATTCGGGCTTAATGGTGGAAGTATCAGGGATAAATGAAGGAATTTTATTAGTTGGATGTATTCTATTACTTTTTGCAAAGTAAGCGTCCAATAAGAGGGTGTATCGAAATTTCTGGCTGTTGCATGTAAACTAT